>ERZ869925.14-NODE-14-length-124408-cov-19.305397_pt1 | contig 124408 bp, 199 predicted proteins | sample MGYA00579311_ERZ869925 | MGnify/ENA primary metagenome ERZ869925 (study PRJEB32216, sample SAMN09231817) | wastewater metagenome | place: USA: Maryland | collected 2016-07-30 | study: EMG produced TPA metagenomics assembly of the PRJNA472060 data set (Reclaimed...
TTGTTTCTGCTGCAGCACCTTGAATATCTAATTTATAGCCCGGACTCGTCGTCCCGATACCCACATTTCCGTTATAACCAATAACCATTCTTACTAAAGTAGCTCCTGTATAGAATCTTAGCTCTCCTTCTCCTGCAGTTGGTGATGAAGGATTCCCAGCAATCAATCCCACAAGACCTCGTTGCCCACTAATTGCCCCATACGAATTTCCTCTCAAAAAGATTGATGGACCGTATGAAGAAAGGAATACTGGAGTGGAACTTGCAATCATTCCCATTGTTTGTGAGTTACTACCCAAATATATCAAATTTGTGTCATACAAATTACTAGCATTAGAGTTCATCAATATATTTCCTTGATTAATTGCCGTACCACCACCTAATTTCAATGTTCCACCATTTGCAATTTCAAGAGCTGTACTTGGCGTTGTTGTTCCAATACCTAATTGGTTGTTTACCTCATCATATGCAGATGTACCAAAGAGTATTTTACCTTTTGTGGCGTGTGATGTTGATGAGAGTGTAAGATTATTTCCACTTGAAGTTCCTCCTACAACAGATTGTCCACCACTGACTCCTGTAGATAAATTAGAAGTAATTGTTCCTGCTGTATTTGTTAATCCTGTAGAAAAAGTATATGACGCTGTTAAAGCATAACTAGATGTGCCTTCTAAATTACCTAAAAATGACCCCGTAAAACTTCCACTATAATTATTATTCGTAAACGAAATTATTTCTTCTCCTTGTGAGCCACTTTTTTTCATGAAAATCAATCCATCATATGTATTGATAGCTATTTCCCCTAATTCTAAAGAAGATGTATTAGGAATTTTTCCTGGAACGGAACTTCGTCTTAATATTATATATTGATTAGACATATGTCTTTTTATTTTAATATAACTATATAGTTACATATTAATAAATATATGATATCATATAATAAATTAATATATAATTATATTATTTAATATTCACCTAAATCTATAGTATCAAAACTACTGCTATCACCGAAAATATCGATATCTTTTATAGTTAAAGAACCGCTAGAGTAAACTCCAGGAGTAACCATAACAGAACCAGAAATAATAAAATCGGGATTATAATTTAAAGGAATTTTAGAACTACTTAATATGAGTTGATCTAAATTTTCATCATAATGTAGATTAGATAATATTTGTTTTAATTTTATTCTTGACATGTTATGAAAATTTTCCTATTGCTGTTATTTCATCTGTTTCTTCAAAAGTATATTGTAGTATAGTAGGATTTATAATCAAAGTAGAAATATTATTATTATTATTAAAACTAACTATAGCATTTTTTTCTATAAATTGACCATTGCAGAAAAATATAAAATTATCTAAAGAAGTAGAAGGTATTCCATCAGGAGCCTTTAACCATCCTGAATTAAAGTTAATTGTTGTATTATTAATATAGTTTCCTGTTATCTGTTTGTTAGTATTTAAATATATTAAAGTATTAGTATTTATATTATTGTTATTAGTAATATTAATATTATACGAATCAACCACCCCTATAGCAGCTCCCATAGAAGTTTTAGGAGTATTTCCAGCTGTTCTTATAGTTTTTACGTTTTCTGTAGTTTCCATAGTAAATATTATTTGAGATTTAGTATAAAATTTATTACGAGTTGTTGCTAAATCTTTATTAACAGTATTAGGGATAATATACCCATTCACTTTTATACTGAATGTAGATTTAGCTGCTCTTTCATTTCCCGATTCCAATATAGTAGTTGTAGCAAAAGAATCTATAGATGCTCTAAATTTATATCTATTAGGGTCTCCCCAATATGAATCAGATGCAAAATTAATAGCCTCTACTAATTTATTATTTTGTTCAATATAATCTGTAAATATAACACAACTATAAGTTAATGTAATATAATCTGGAGTTGCTGTTATGTAATATTGTTCAGATGGTATTCTATTATTAATTATATCAAATCTATCATATGAGTTTCTATTATTATATTTAGAACCAACTACTTGATATAAATGAACTGTATTTCCATCTAGTTTATTTCCTAAAGTGCGATTTTTCTCAATATTTTCTCTTTTGAACATTATTAAAGGAACCATTAATTTTCCTTTATTATCGCGATAAAAACCATCTAGTTGAACTGATTTCCATCTTTCAGGAGACCCATATATAACAGGAACTCTTATTTGTTTTCCATTTTGAATGACGTTAGGTTTGATAACGTTATTAAAATAATACATAATAGAATTATCGATGTCTTCTAACCCTATAGATATATCTTTTACTGTATCATCCTTCATGGAATATTCAGTACCTCTATTTTTAGAAAATTGAGTTTGATTTATAGCCTTTCCCCCATCAGATAAATAAGGAGATATATTCTCTTGACTTATCTGTTCTGGATTTTTTGGGATAGGTTTTAATCTATTATTAGACACTATTTATTTTTTAATTCTTGTTTATACATTTCTATAGCATTTTCTAAAGCTAAAACCATATTTGCTGTTTTAGTTAATAAGGTATTTACGTCTTTAGCATTCTTAGCTATTACCGGATCAGGATGTTGTTTAAAAGGAAGAAAAGTAGTTCGGAATTTATATATTTCTCGTTTTATTTGATCAAACTTAGGTATATATTTTACAGTAGATGTAACCGATCCTGTTTCGGGATCTATTTCTTCTTGATCTGTTTTAAATCCTCTCATAATAAAGTCATCATCTGCTTTAGGCATATCCACCATAGCTGGTCTGACTTCTATTTCTTTTAGTATATCTATTAATTTAATCATTTATTATAATCTTTCTTTTGCTAAATTAAGTTTTTCGGGGCGTATATAAAAAGCATCCAATATTATAGACCAAGAACTCCCAAATGAATCTGTTTGAGAAGAATAAGAATATGATGGATCTTTTCCTACTATTAATTGATTTTCATTTACATTATTAACTTCATAATAATTATTATTCCATAATATTACATCTCCTATTTCAGGTACTATGCCATGTATGAAACCACTTCCATCTGGTGCTAATTCTGTGCAAATATCTATACCGGCTAAATCATCCCTTAATAATCTAAATTTAATACTACGAGATACATCTACTCCAAAATCATCATTCCCCGGTTCTAAATCTCCTCTTTCTATTAAACAATTTACTAATACAGGATCATAAAAGGATTTTTTTAAAGATTCACCGTACATATTAGGTAAAGTTCTATCTAAAATTACTTTATAGTATCCTACCTTTTGCTCAATAATATTATTCAGCAATTCTCTATTTAAATGTCTAAATAGGCTTATATCTCTATTTTCACCGTATAATGACATTAGTACTGTCCTATTTTTTCAATTGTTTGAAAACGTGGAATAAATTGTAATAAACCATCTATTTTAGTAGTAACTAAAGCGTCTGTTTTGATTTTTTTAATTGCTTCTTCAGGAGTAGAGCTAACTAAATATTTCATTTTTAATAAAGCATAATTATGTTTTTCTGTATTTTTACTTCTTAAAAAATCACTTTGTTCTATAGTTACTACAACAACACCTTCTAATCCTCTAATTTCATTATAAACATATACCTGATTAACATTGGCATCTGTTTTAATTAATACTTCTATTTTATAAAGTATTAAACTTTCTAATATTAAACTTGATAGTTTCATTTAAAATATATAAATACCTATTGGTGCGTTAATTAATGTTTTTTGTATAAAATCAGCTTCCATTGCTTGATTTTCAAGTTGTGTTTTACGAGATGTTACATCTAACATTGCTCTCAATTGTTCTAACAATGCTGCTTTTTCTGCTCTAGCATCTGTTAATAAATCATCCCCATTTAATGTTACTTCAGCACCTGGTATAGGAATAGAAGCATATTTTTTACGAACATATCCTAATGTTTCTTTAACAACAGCTAAAGCATATTGTCTAATCCATTGTCTACCAACAGAATTAATTTCACAATATACAGGATTAGCATATGGTACATTACTAACATTTGTAACCAAAGTACTAGTATTAGGATTGTAATCTGGTGTTGCTGATGTTACATCGTTTCTTTCATCACGTTTAATATAATGAAAGAGTAATTTATCATTTAATCCTTCTGAAAGATTTTGTGGTATAGGAAATAACCTTAAATTATTATTTACTAAATCAAACGAATATGCAGATTTTCTAATTTGGTCATTTAATTCAATTGATTGTAATTTTTGAACGTCAAAATATATAGGCATTAACAAGAAGTTAATACCAGGAGAAAATTGACCAAACCCAAATGTTTCAAGTAATGATTGGATACCTGTACCTGTACCAGCATATGGGTCAAAGTAACGAACAATTGCTGGTGGTTGTTCATAAAATATTTTTTTAATTTCAATACCACTACCAGATATTCCACTAGCCGATGCCCATGCTTTTAAATCATAATCTTGTACACCATTTTGTAATTTAATAGACCCAGTGTAATATGTTGTATAACCACCTGCTCCACCTTCTGAACCGTATGTTTCAGCTATACGAATTACAGTACCAAGATTTGGTGTAACTAATTGATTATTAAATGTTGTTGTATTATCTACTATGTTACCTTCCATTGAAAGATAACCTTCACGTATTTTATATTGGTAAACTTCGTTACCGTATGCTGTAATAGCTTCTTCAAGACAAGCATAAAAGTTTATGTCTTGTAACTCAACATTTACAATAGGATAACCTAAACGTCTAGCACCCCACGTAGCAAACAGTGGTGCTTCTTGTTGGAAATTTTGATCATTGTCATAAAATCCGTACGGGGTATTTCCCCATACTGGTCCAGGATTATTGTTCCAAATTGGTATATTGGCCATTAAGTACTAGTATTTAACACGTATAAATATTGCTATCTCCCGTATTCGTAATCTAAAATTTTACCTACTAAATCGGAACGGTGGTTTTCTTTTAGTTTAACCCATTTAATTTCTTCGATTTTTTTAGATAATTCAATGACATATGATAAACCATTAAATTCATCTTTAATGTCTTTTTGTTCATTATCACCATTGATTACTATACGACCATTTTTGCCTAATCGTGTTAATATAGCTAATATTTCTGATTTGGTTAGGTTTTGTGCTTCTTCAACAATTAATATATCATCAATTGTTTTACCACGAATAAATTGTACTGGGAGCGCTATAACTTTTTTATCAGTTATTAATTGTGCTGTTTTAGCTTTGTCATAACATTTTATTAAGTTTTCCTGAAATGCTTCTAGATATGGATTGAATTTCTCATCTAAACTTCCAGGTAAAAACCCTAATGAATGTCCTACTTCAACGGCCGCTCTAGTAACATAAATTGCATCAATTTCTTTTTTGAACAGAAAATCCAACGCTGTTTGAGCTGATACTAGCGATTTACCACATCCTGCTCTACCTGTTATTATTACTATTTGATTTTCGTGTATTAGTCGTTTAACCTCTTTTTGTTCTTCATTAAGTGTTATAGAATACTTAATTTCGTTTTTAAAAACCTTTTTTTGTTTACCACCATTATCCATAAACGATCGTTTATTATAAATATAAAAAAAGATGCCAACCTTACGGGGTTGGCATCTAATTATTAACCTTACGGGGTTAATATGTTATACTAGATTAAAGAGTATTTAAACCAGCAACATATACTTTTCCGTAATAATCAGGTCTGATCATTTTCTTCGCGTAACGAGTCATCAATCCTTTACGTGGAGTGAAGGTAGATGGATCGTATAATAGCGGAGTCATGATTAACGGAACATACGGAGCGAATACAGCACCACATTCTAAGAACTGAGCACCTTTATAACCCATTAAGATTACGTTTTCAGTCATATAAGGGTTTTTGTAAACTTTGTAACGGCTGTTTAATGAACCGATTTTTTGGATACCGAAGTTAAATTCCATTTTTTCACCATCACCATCAGCTGCGAATCCTGGGATTGATTCCAAGATAGTAGCTACTGTAGGAGAAGTTACTAAGAAATTAGCACCACCTCTTAATGTTAATTGGTGAATTTTGTTAGAAACTTTTTGTAATTTTGTACCTAAAGTTTGGAACCAACCACCTTGAGTATTGTAGTAACCTAAAGATGTAGCAGCACCTGTAGCATCTAATGATGTGTTGTTAACTGCAGACCAACGTTCAACAGTGAATGCATTTTCGATTAACATATCTAATAACTCAAGATCAATTTCCATAGAAATATATTGAGATAAGATACCAGTTAATTCAGCTTCAGCATCAACACTGTGGTAAGCGTTAAGGTCTTGAGCGAACTCAGGAGTCCATTGTGCTTTTAATTTACGTGTTTTAGCAACGATTGGTTCAGATTTTAATTGAACGTTGATTTCTGGAATAGCGATTGCAGATGTTCCGTTTGCGCTTGGAAAACCAGCACCAGTAGCATCTTCGAAATCACCACGAGATGTAGCTGTAGGAGCAGCACTGTAATATAATACTACAGCAGGAGCAGCAACTGCTACTAATGAACCAGTTACAACAAAAGAAGCAGTGTTGTTAGATACAGTTGTGAATGCTTGTAAAATGTTTGCAGCACCGATTGAACCAGAAGTAATAATAAATGATCTAACTGCATTTTGGTCTGCGATTGGAGCACCAGAAGTAGCAGTGATAGGTAGAGGAACTAAGATTTTTTTATATCTACCAGCAGCAGCAGAAGCTGAATAGTCAGAATCAAAGTTCATATCAGCCCAAGTTGCAGAAGCTGTAACAGCAGCAACAGAAGAACTGAATTGGTTGATTGAATAACTAAATTGTCCAGCACCATATAAAGATGAAGAAGCAATGTCAGTTACGTTTGTAGTTGCATTAGCACCATACAAAGAACCACCAGCAGTGTAAGGAGTTACGTTAGTACCATATTTGAAATCTAGATAAAATACTAGACCTGAAGGTAAGTTCATTGGTTGAACGCTAACGAATTCTTTCGCTGCGATTTCACCAAATACTCTTCTTACTAATGGTAAAGCAACACCGTTCCAAGCTTCCTGTGCATAAGCACCACCACCTACAGTACCAGTACCAGTTGTAGAAGCTTCAGTAACTAATTGTTTAGCTTGGTTTTCAAGTAACATCGCCATTGTGTTACGTTCACCTTCGCTTTTAATGCCTTCTAAAAGGCCGGACTTAACCCATTTCTGGCTAAGTTTTTTAGCATCATCAGCAATAACTTTGTATTGGTTAGATGACTCTAAAAGTTGTTGAATGTTCATTTTTTAAAAATTTTGTTTTGTTTTTTTACTTAATAATGTTTGCAAGTTTTTGCATTCTAGCAATTGCATCGTTTGATTCAACGATTACTTTGCTTGGTGCGATTCCAGCAGCTTTAGAAGCAAATCCTAGAGATTCTTTGATTGGCTTTTTAGTTGCAGCTGTTAATGCCGTGCTAAGTGATTCAAATACGACTTTAGCTTCTCTTACGTTTGTAGCTTTGTCAAATGAAGCAATAACATGGACTTTTTGTGATTCAGTTAAGTTTTTAGACTTGAAGATTTTGTTTACGTAAAGAAGTTTAGCGTTTAACAAATTAACTTCGTTAAGTTCGTTACGAAGAGCTTGAATAGTAGCAATTGCTTCTTTCATTTCAGATTTTTCTTTCTTTTCTTTTCCAGATGCATGTTCTGCTTTTTCTTCAGCTTTAGTTTCGCCTTTTTCGTGTTTAGATTTTTTCTTAACTTCTTCTAGTTCCTCTTCATCTTTCATTTCATCAAGAGCGTCTAGTTCAGCTAATAATTCATCTAAATTGATTTCTTCTTCTTCACCAGATGGTGCTTCTTCTCCTGCTTCAGCTCCCATATCCATCATTTCTTCACCACCACCCATTTCTTGAGCAACGATGTCTTTGATAAGATCTTTGAGTTCATCAACAGTCATGTCAGCAACTTCAACTTCTTCTTCTTTTTCTTCTCCGTCTTCTTCCTCTTCTTCTTCACCTTCTTCTTCCTCTTCTTCTTCTTTAGCTTCTTCTAATTCTTCATACTCTTCTTCTTCTTCACCTTCATCTTCTAGTTCAGCTAAAATAGCAGAAAGGTCGATTTCTTCTAGTTCTTCTTCTTTTCCCTCAAGAGCAGCACCGGTTGCGCGGTATCTATCTTGAATAGGATCAGTTGTGGTGTCCGGATACATTCCTTCTTCCATTTCTTCTTCGTCTTTAAGACCTTCTTCTTCGTACTCCATCTCGTTTAACTTTGCAGCTAACATAGATTGGATTTTCGGAGTCAAAGCTTCCTCAAGAGCGGCTTTTGCGTTTGCTAACGCTGCTTCGCGAACGGCTTTTGCGTCTGCGATAGCTTCTTGAAATAAGTTTTTGTTTGACATAATTTGTTTCTCCTTAAATTTTTGTTTAGGAAATAAGATTATTAGGAATCTTAATAGGGGGTTTGTTAATACCGAGCTATCATAAGGGATGGATAGCTATTGTGGGCTTAATCATAAATATATGTAAGAAATGAAAACCGCGAAGAGCTGTTAACATAATGCACAAACTCCTGTCTGTGTACATATAATTTCGGTGATTAATGAATTAACTTTACTGTAATCGCTAACAATATTATTATATTGTTTGCTTTCTTGCATTGCTAATTTATTAACGGGTTGCATGTAAGCGTTTGGAGTGGATGGAACTGATACTAAATCCCAACATAATAGTTCGAAGTCGTCTTGTACCTCTACTGTTTCACCTAATTGTTTTACTGAACCCATACCGCGAGATGAAATACCTAATGGTATTCCAGCGGATACTATTTCTTGTGCAATTTTACCTGATGGAGTATTTAATAATATTAATTCACCCATTACATCATTACCTTCCCACCATACTTTAGTAATAAGGTGTGATACGTTATTTAAGTTAATTACAGATGATTCTGGATGATCTAATTCGCCTGTTGCTGTTTTAGATGCTACTGGACCTTTTATATATTCGTCAACTTGTTTTTTAAGTATTTCTAATGGATATACACGACCATTACCATTTTTTACATCGGCTTCTTGTAATTTACCCTTAACGCGCATGCGTTTATCAGATGGGTTTTCTTTACTTTCAATTAATGAAAGTTTAGCTACGTGAAATGGTATATAATCTACTAGTAATTGACGTTGTTCCATATTATTTATTTTCTCCGGTTTCGTCGTATTTGGTTCCTAACATACCATACGACATATTAGCACGACCATCGAATATTTCTTTCATTTCTTCACGAATCATTTCTTTAAGACGTTCTTTAGCTAATGCTTTATCTACTGATTCGCGAATTGTTTTCATTTTTTCTCCAGTAGGGTCTGCTTTTTGAACACCACGAACTGTTTTAGCAATGAATGTAAGTTCTTCAACACCTTTAACTATTTTATTGGTTTCTTTTTTAGCATCGGCGTCTTTTTTAGCTTTTTCTATGTTTTTAACGGGCTGCATACCCATTTTTTTATCAACTAAATTATCATCTTTAACAGGTTGCATTTGGCGTGCTTCAGCATTTGCTGATTTACCACCAAGATATTCTGGTTCGTATCCTTCTTTACCAGACATAAGTGCTGATGTGTAATAAATTGGGTTTTTCTTAAGATTTTTGATTACTATTTTAGCAGCTTCAACTTTAGTTAATTGGTGATTTTTTTCTATTTCATAATCAATACCAATTAATACTTCTTGACCGTTTAAATTATCAATTTCTTTGAATTGGTCGTACATTGATTTGCCGTTAGCGTTTGTCCATCTGCCTTTTTCGTCTTTAGCTTCGTTCAATTTTCCTTCCCTAGGAGCAGACATTTCATCACCCATGTTGCCTGGATATAAATCTACGTTGTTTGCTTTTAATTTTTTATATTGTGGGAATGGATTTGCTAAATCTTTAGCGAGTTTAGCCATATGCCCTGTTAAACCAGGTTCACCAGAGTGGAATTTTTTATATTCCGGATCTCTGTCCATATTTGCTGTTAACCAATCTGGCCAAGTATCAGGATCCATACTGGCATATTGCGCAGCATCATCTGGGTCTTTAACATATTTTAAAAGAATATCTACTATATCATAGTTTGCTTCTTCTAATCCTATTTTATCTAATTTAGTATAATATTGTGGGTCTTCGGCTAAATGATCTAAAGCAATTTCTTCAGCTTTTACAGGATCATTTGTATGTTCTTTTTCAACAGCAATACCTTTAGCTAATTCTGCAGGATCAACATCAAGATTTTTTTCTTTTAAATTACTTTTTTCTAAATTATTAATAATATCCCAATTACTATCAGAAACATAAATAGTATCTTTAGTACCATCTTCATATTCAACGCTGTATGAAGAATCTTCATTTTGTTTGTATGTTTTGATTGTTTTCCCTTTTATATCAGCTTCAGTCAATATACCTTTGTTTTTAAGGATTCTTACTGAATCATTGAATGAAGTTACATTAGTAATATATTGAGGCATAGTCATACGTAAATTACGCATGAAATTTTGTTGGGTCATTCTACCCTCTTTCAAATCGATGTATTGTTGTTTGATGCTTTTCATGAATATAAATATTTAAACTTTGCCTTGACCACGATAATTACGTGATTTTCTGTCGTGTTTGTTAAATGATTTTTGTGCTTTGCCACTTTTTTTAGTGCCAAATGATAATTTATTACTTTCAGAAGAACTTTTAATTTTTGCCATTACTGGTGAAGATTTTTAATTTTATTATTTAATTGGTTTACCATTTCAGAAATAGTTGCTATATTTTTTTCTGTATTTTTCCAATATTTTAATCCTTCTTCACCTTCGCTTAATTCTTGTTTCATACGAGAAGTGTATTCAACAATACGATCAATTTCAGATAATTTACGTTTTACTTCACGTATTGCTTTGTGTAGTTGTTCGTTTTTAGTTCTGAATTTTACTTCGTTTTTGAATTTATTGTATGTTACTTCGTTAAGTAATTCTTCTTTAACGATATTTTCTAATGATTCTTTCATATTTTCTTTTACAGCGCTTGCATAGTACCCACCACCTTTAGAAGCAGAGCTAGGACCTGTGTAGCCACTAGGTGCTGTGTAGCCACTAGCCTCTCCTCGTTTTGATGGTCGATCGTAGTTACTAAGTTCGTTATATATTTTTACTTTTTTCTTCTTCTTACCAGTTAAAGATACATAATCTTTTACTTTAGAATCACCAGGCATTTCGGTTTCACCTTTAGTTACTTTCATTCCCTGTTTTTCTGCGGTTTTAGTAGCAGCGTTTTTCTTTTGTCCTTTAGGAGAAAAAGCATATGGTGTCATGATAGGACCAGCACCAACACCAATAGCGCCTGTAGCTGATTCTTCACTCATTACTTCACGAGCAAGTTGTTTAATATATTCTTTTAATTTATCCATTACTTGGTAGCTTTTAACTCGTCAATTAATTGGTAATATTGTAATAACGAAACAAGATTTTCGTCTTTTACGTTTTGAGTTTTTTCGATTGGTTTAACCATATTAACAACTTCATTTATCTTAATTTGAGTTGTTTTGTCGGTTACGCTTTTATTTAACTTAACTAATTCAGTTTTAATTGCAATAGAGTTTTCATTAACAAACTCACGTAATTTAACTGTATTAGAAATGTTGTTAATATATTCTTTAAGAACTAATTTTTGTTTATCGGATAGAGATGAGTATTTGCTGTTGAAGCGTTCTAACAGTTTTTTATACGTTAGTAAACGCATACCTTTATCCATTTTCATAAACTCTTCCATTAATCTATCGCCTGCTTTTTCTTTATCTATTTCAGTACGAGAGATATGTTCAAGTAACGTTAATTTGTTTTCAATTACTTGATCAGGATTTGTAAATTCTAATGAATTATGTGCTTCAATTAATGTACAGGCAGCCGCATATTGTTTATAATTGTTGATTTTTGCTTTAAAAAAATCTTCAATGTTATATGCCTCACGAATAGCCTTGATTAAATTATACTTTTCGTTACGAAGCGCTGAGCGATTTAAACGAGAAGATAATTCTAATGTAGCGTTAATTAGTGATTCTGCTTTAACCTCAGATAATGCTTTAGAATTAACCAATGCTTGATATATTTTATGTTCTTTAGCTAATTCTGTTTTATTAAAGTGTTTCTTTAAAATATCTACAGCAGGTGAATCTTTCCCAGAAAGGGTGTCTGAAGTAATTTGACGAACCAATAATTCAAATATTAGTCCGCTGTTTTTGAATTTGTTGTGTTTTATTTTGTCCATATAGTATGCACTATCTATAAATATATGTTTGTTATATGTCTCTAATATTTTCCTCATTTAATAGTGTAGGCTCATCATCACCAAACACCATATCTTTATCTTTTCTAGGTATGGTTTTAAACATATCTTTAAGACGTAAAGATTCAGCTAATGCTAATGGAGAACCGCCTTTAGGTGTACCATTTTCTTCAGGTTTATTTGCAGTATATAATGTACCATTTTCTTCTCTACCTAATCTATCTTTACCTAGTGGGTCGTTTTGCGTACCAATCATAGATGATTTTTCTTTAGGGCGGCCAACTGGGCGATCTTCATCATATCCTGGAGGAACATCTGATTTTTTAGCTCCATTATATCTTCCAGCACCATATAATGTGGCTAAATCATGAGGTGTACCATATGATTTACCAGATTTTGCTGGATCATTACCTTCGTTTTCAATTTGACCTAATCTAAAGCTACGTTTCATATCTTCAGCAACTAAATCACGTAATTCATCATATTGATCTTCGCTGAATTGGAATAAGAAATTATAAATCCAGTCAGAAGGAATTAATTTACTATCTTGCATATCTTTAGCTAATGCAATTTTTTCCTTCCATAGCGCTACTTTTTCTTGTTCATAAACTACTGATGGTGTAGATAAATGTAATTCAAAATTAGCTAATGATTCACCATCATATCCTTGAACATATAAGTGTACTAATGCTATTTTATATAATTCACTTAATACAATACGTTGAATACGTTCTACTGTACGAGCGAAACGAATATCTTCAGCAGCTAATGTAGCTTTACCAGTTAAATCTTTTTCAAATCCAAAGAATGCTTTAGGTACTTTTAATGCAGCTAACATTTCATCACGTAAGAAGTTTACGTCTTCTATTGCATTATACTCTAAACCTTTGATTGTATCAATTTTAGTGTTTGAGTTAGCACCACGTTGAGGAATGTAAAAATCTTCCATTACATTCATCATATTATATTTCAAGTTATATTCACCTGTATTTTTATCGATGTATGGTGTTTTTTGCATTTTTTGCTTTAAACGTTCCATGTAAGCATCAACTTCAGCAGGAGGCATATTACCTATGTCAACATAAAATACACGTTTTTCCGGGGCACGGGTGATACGATGCAAGAGCATTGCATCCTTCATCAAAATATATTGTTTATAAGTTTTACGAGCTGGTTCTATAAATGATCTGCCATAAGGAAGGTAGTTAGCATCTGTTAATAGACGGAAGTGAGCAATTTCGTAATTTTCAAATTTGATTTTACCATCTCTATCTTTAACACGGCTATTGATACCACCAGCGGCAATAACCATTGGATCAATTTTAAAACATACGTAAGATGGATTTTGAGGATCCATACCTTCTTCACGTACCATATCATAAACAGACATTGGTGTTACATTATATACACCAAATTTTTCAGCTATTTCAAGGTGTAAATAAAAATCACCATATTTACACATATTTCTAACCCACATCCATAAATTAAACTCAACATTTAATATATCATAGAATAGGTTATAAAGTATACGTTGGATATTTTCATCTGATGATTTAATCTGTACTACTTCGTTTGCTTCATTTTTTAATGTTGTTTCATCAGCTACTATATCGAGAGCAGAAGCAATAATTGATTCCGTATCCATTGCTTCATAGTCAGTATATAACTGAATACGAAGTGTTTGATAGTTCATCGTTGGGTTATATGGCATATTAGCACCATAACGATGAAGTTTTGTAAATCTATCAATTAAAGCATTGGTTTTTACGTTACCATATGCTTGGATACGGTCTGTATCTACTACTTTTAATTGGTTTCCACCAACATTTCTGATTACTACATCTGTACTGAATAAACGGGTTAACCTACTAAATAAACCAGTGCCCGCATTATTATTTTTTTCTTCAGCCATTAATATGTTTTATTATGTCTATAAATATTTATCAACTATAACATCCAACGTAGGTCTTCAACACCATATGGTGTTTCGATCTGGTATGGGTTTTGAGCATCGTTAGGCAATAATGTAATTGGACTACTGTTATTAGAAATATTATTTAAAGCTGCTCTTTGTAAATTTACGCCTTGTTGATAAAATTTTACTCCAGTATCTCTTGTAAATAATCCAATACCTAATGCCATAACTAAATCATCATTATAACCATTTTGCGCTTGTGCTTTTCCATTTTGCCAAATAAACACTCTTAATTCTTCTAATAGTCGTTTTGATCTAAATATAAAATGTCTATCTCGAATATACGCCTCTAGTTTTGAGATAACAAGTGGTCTTGTCTTAGCTGATGTGGTAAATCCAGGAACTGTTTGCTCACTATCCATTTTAGCCATCCATTTATCAATATTCAATTCGCCATATGCGCGAGGTGAATAATATAAATTTTGATATCCTTTTTCTATAATAGTATTTACTACATCCCATCCTACGTTAGCGTTTTCTACTACTAACAAAGCATTGTTATACTCTGTTGCAACAGAAACTAACATATTACCAAATGTTCTTGTGTCAATTTGTGATTTATATTCTGCTACTTGCTCACATGATTCGATATCAATAACATGAAATGCTGAGTAGTCACTGCCATCTCCTCGAGCCACATCAGCGCAAACAATATATTGTTTACTATAATCTGCATAATTCCATATCCAAAAGTCGCCACCCATAAAGCGGCGTTCCACAGGTTCTTGTACAAAAGTTTGTTCATAAAAAGTTAAGTTATCGGGTTCAATTAATGAATTACCGGAACCTAAGAAGTCACAGTCATACTCTTGAGCAAATTCACGTGCTGACATGTTTGCTCGTTCTGTTTCTTCCCATTTACTATCTCTATCTGGGTGTAAATCCCATCTTAATTTAATTGCTTTGAAATCGTTTTTGTTAACCTCAGCTTCAGTGTACATTTTATGAAACCAGTTACCAACACCATTTGGAGAGGATAATGCTATAATACCTCCACCCGTTGCAATGGTTGGTTTAATACTTGTGTATATTTTATCAATACCTTCAATGAAAGCAGCCTCATCTATTATTAGTAAAGATACTGCGTAAGATCTACCTGCATCTGATGCGGCTGATGTAGCTACAATTTGAGAGTTGTTAGCTAGTTTAAGTGATAATTTGTTATCTGAGATTGGTTTTTGACTTCCTTTAAGCCAATTAGGTAAGTTATTGTACATAAATTGTACTTTTTCAACCATACCTTTTGCCGTTTCTTGTTTTGTTGCTATACATAACACAGTTTTATCTTTATTAAATAGCATTGTCCATAAAGCATAACCAGCAGATAAGGTAGAGATACCTAACTGTCGGGACTTATTTATAATAGAGAAACGATGATTCCTAAAATCGTTTAATACATCCTCTTGGAAAGGATATAAATGAAATAATACTCTACCTTTAACGGGGTGAGTAATATAACAATATTTGCGAAAGAAATGTACAGGATCCATCGCACATTTGATATATTCCTGTTTAATTATTTCTTTTATATTGGGTTGTTCTGCCATATTATATACTGTTTATTGTATATAAATATATAAGATGAATTACTTCGTAAGAAGTATATATGTTAATCCACCTACTAGACCACCAATAGTAATACCGAATATAGTATTAGTAAATATGTTTTTTATTTTTAGTCGTCTATTTTGTTTTTGTAAATCTTTAACAAATTTACCTTGTATTTCAAATTTATCTTGTTCGTTTTTAATACGTTGTTCATACATTGTATCTTTTTGGATATAATTTGATATAATACTATCTTTAAGTATTACTTTATATTCAGTTAATTTAAGTTGATCTTTAATCAATTCATGAATTGCTTTAACACTATCACATCCAACTAATTCCTTTGCTATTTGTTTAGCTACTGGGGTGGGTATTTTGATTGTATCTTGTGCTTTGGTTAGCGTTGATATAAATAATAATATTATTAATAGTTGTTTCATTTTTTGTGTTTTTCGTTATACCACTTTTCTATCTCTATAAATTGCTTGCCTCCTAAACTATCTAATTTTCTTTTATATACTTCTCTTTCTCGCATAATAGAATCATTTTCTGCGTTTGGTGGGTAATCATATGCATTTCCATTCATATCAACAAACCATATTGCTGGTTCAGGGCGAATTGCATTTGGGTTGGTATCTAATGCTTTGCCATAGTCAATTGCTATTTTGATATTAATTTGATATAAACTATCAACATATTTTTCGTATTCAGCTCTAGATTTAGGTGGGTGTGCATTTGTTATAACATAACCTAACATTAATAAGATAAATAATAACTTTTTCATATTCATGTACTTTAATATCTAAATATAGTAAAGTTATTTTGCCAAAGCTAAATATTCTTTATCTACTTTATTATCATCTACGCCAGGAGTCATAGTTTCACCAGCTATTTTAATAACCCATTTACCTGCTTTCCATAGTTTTATTGTAGTTTCTCTATAATCTTTATGTGCTTTTTGTACCTCTTTTATATCATTTTCATCACTAACCCAAAAATCAGGATTTACTTTGTCTTTATAAAATTCTAATACTTTTTTATCAGAACCATCCTTATCCATTTTTGTATCACCTGATAGACCTTTACTTTTCATCCAATCTACAAAATCATTCCATTGTTTCATTTGATCTACTGTTAAGTCAGTTTTAATGAATTGTTTGACTTGATCTAAACTTTGTGGTACTTTTGTTTTTGTAACAACTGATGGTACACCTTTAGTTGGAGCAGATATTTTTGTTTCTTCTCTTTCAGGAGATAAGAATTTAAATTGAGATGTTACTGAACCTATTATACCATCTATAGGTGTAGTTGTTCTTGTTGTATCTTTAACGGTTTGAGTTATTGCTGTTGGTGCTTTGGCAACTGATTTTGCTTTTGCTCCGCCTAATGTACTAGCAGCCATCATAGCTCCTAATGCTATATCTTTAGCACCTATTTCCTCAATGCGGTCTTGCTCTATTTCTTTTAAAAGATCAGTTAGTTTAATCATTGTTTCTGTTTTATAAAATTAATTAAATCTTCAAAAGTGATTATATTTTCTATTTCCTCATCTTTTATTTCAATATTATATTTAGATTCAATAAGTTGTAATATTTCAATTTTATATATTAGATTTTCTTCCATACTTGTATAGTTTCATTACCAAACGTTTCTTGAGTTTGTTTAAAATCAGAAAAATGTTTTTTTAAATAATATTCATATAATTTATTTCTAACTTCTCCTTGAGCAGCATATTCAAATTCTTGAATATTGTATTTATCAACCCAATATCTTAAAAATCCAAAAATAGTAGCTAATATACGAGGAGTATGAGAAGCATTAATTAGTTTATCCATATTAATTTTTTCAAAATTTTCATCTGTAATCCCAAAATTAACTGATGGTCTTTTGGGATTAAAAATTGGTAATATTCTTAAACTATAATAATTATCTTTATAGGATAAATTAACTATACATCTTCTAGGAGATTCTTGTACTACATCATATTGAATATCTTTGCTAGATAACTCATTAGGAAGATAAATATCTATTATTTCCTTTAAAATATCAATTAGCTTAATCATCAATAATTATATCGTGCTTTGAAAAATGAATCAACTTGTGTCGGTGTATAATTATTAGCCGCTACACTTTGCTCGTGATAATATTCTCTGATAATAGTTGTTTTTTCTTTAATATTATCTATTTGATTATCAACTTGTTTTACTTCGTTTTTATAAACTTGGATAGTACTGTCAAGTTGTTTTTGATGTTCTACTAACTCTTTATTTGCTTTTGTTAAAGCATCAATAGCATCTTTATATTCTTTAGGCATTTGTGGCTGTCGCACGGACAGCCATATAATGCTAAACAATAATAGTATACCAACTATAACGTATAGAATATATTTTTTATATTTATCTGATAATTCCAGCACGGTATTGCAATTGTCTTCTTTCGTATTCGTAGTTTTCTGCTACCACATCCTCATCTTTATCTTCTACTGGTTCAATTTCTGGTGCTTTAGCAGCAATTTTACCTGTTTGTTCTTTGGCTATCTTATCTTGTAGATATTTTGAACTTGCTATTAATGCCGCCATTCTATCTTCTAATGATTTTTTCAAGTTAGTCAAGCGCAAGATATCTTCATCTTTTGTATTAGGTCCTATATCAATTATGCCTTTAGAACGTTTTGTTTTATTGATATTGGTTTTAGTAGCATTTAAACGGTCTTTTAATTCGCTATATTTTATAAATGCTTGATAATCTTCATCAGACATTCCACCTTTAGCAGTGGTTTTTTCGATTTTTTCTGGTTCGATTATTGGTTCTTCATCATCTGTTTCTTCTTCACTTGATGTTGATGGTCTATCTACACCTAAGTCTAAATAAGGTCCGATTAAAAATTCTTCACCACCACGAATTGGTTCTTCTCTTTCTGCTGGTTCTTCACCTGGAGCTGGTGGTGCTTCTACTTCACCTCCTCTTCCTAATTTAACTAATACTCCAGCATCTAATAAGCCATTAACTAAAGCATTTGCTATTTGTGGGCGAGCGAAATTAAATTGTGCTTGTAATTGTGTTTTTTCAGCTCCTGGATTTTCGCGGAAATAATTAATTATATCTTCCATTGATACTCCACTAACACGTTTAGCAGCATATTGAGAAGCATCAAAGTTTGGATCAGCTAATCTAAATCCTTTAGCAACACGAGCCATTTCTTTTATTGTTGGATCTTCTTCAACATCTATTCCTTGTTGAGTATATTTTTTAATACTAGCTATATCTCCTTTTTTTACTTTCACAGCTCCATGACCAGGAGTTTGCCCTATTTCATTTAATACTTCTAATAGTGCTTCACGTATAATTCCACGTAATTGTTTTGATTTCATTGTTTTGAGTTGGTTTGACGATATGTCCATAAATATTAGATTAGTTGTGAGGTAATAGTGTTTATGCGTTCTTCTGTTGAACCTTTAATTTCAATAAGTTTCTTAGGTGGATGTGCTTTTAATAATTCACGTATAATTTCATCAATCTCTGTACGATAATCAGCATTAGTTTCACGTACACCATTATTTTCTATATCAACACCTTCAGGTGATACATAAATAACAACATCATATTCATTACGTAAATCCAACATTAAATCGAAAAAATGACGTTTTTCAAATTTACTAATTGATTTAGCGCTGAGTGTAAATGCTATTACATCATATATTGTTCTATCAGTGATAATATTTGGTTTCATTAACTCTAAAGCACGTTCAGCAGCGAACACTATTTGACCTTTCAATGTTGAATCAGTATTTAATGCTATACCTTGATCGCGTAGATATTTACTACGTTCAGTTGCTATTTCATATCCTTTGAATTGTTCTAACTCTTTAAGAGCGTTTACTAGTGTCGTTTTTCCTACCGACACGGTTCCTGTTAGTCCTATTTTCATTTTGCTTATTTATTTTTTTCATTTGACGAGCTATCTTCTTCTGTTGTTTAGCTTCCTTAATCTCTTGTTTTATCTTTTTTTCAGCACCTGCTTTATATTTAATATCTACGCTGATAGGGCCATATGGTGATTTATTTAAATCAAATGTCCATACCTCAGTAGTATATTCATCTTCATAAGTACGACTAAATTTAGTTGGATTTTCTTGTAGTGTAATTTCTTTTGGTGGTCTACCTCTCATAACTTGAATTTAAAATAGGGGCTTTGACACCCCTATTTATTTATTAAACTCTAGCTCCGCTTTGTTTTCCGGCAGCTGTTTTATACCATGGAATCCCGTTAACATCAGCTTTTCGTTCTAACCATTCGTCTTTACTCATTTTAATTCCAAATAAGTAATACTCGGCTTCTCGTTTGTTACCTTGTGGGAAATAAGCTGCACCATCCCAATTGTGCATTTTGTTTATGCCTCCACAATCCACGTAATAGGCAATTGTTCCGTCTGATGTTTTAATTCTTTGTGTTTCCATAACTAATTTTATTTTTTATAAAGATAATAAAAGGACTTTGACAAGCCTATTAGTCTAAATCAGCTAATCCAGTATCGTCTTTTTTCAAGTCGCGTTCAATATCTTTCATTGTATTGATAGCCCATCTCTTTTGTTCTGGAGTTAATTCATCATTAACAGCATTTTCTACAAATGATAAGAACTCGTCTTCTTCTAATTTATATAATTCAGCAAAGAATAATTCACGAATACGTGCATCATCTAAATCACTTTCATTATATAATTTAGTAATAGCATCATATAAGAATTTACCGAAGCGAAAATCGTTTGGTTCATTAGATAATTTATCTACAGCATTTATAATTGCTTTATTTTTTTCTTTATCAGCACCAAATCCTTCTGTACCAACGATTTCGTATAATCCTTTTACAATTTCATGTAATAGCATTGGGAAACATAATGCTCTTGCTTTAATAACAAATTGTTCGTTTTCTTCATCATACACCATTTCACTTGTACCACCTTCCATTTTTTGTCCTTGAGCTAGTGCTGCAAGCATCATCGCAATAGCGTTTTCATCATCGTATATTCCGAATACTGATTTTAATATTTCGTTATATTTTTCTACTAATGCCGGATTAATATCATCAAGGTATTCTCTGAATAAGTAGAAACTAAATGCTCCTCTAACTGATGCTCCCTGTGTAATACCGTTTATGATACGGCGTTTTGCTTTTAATTTTTCAGTATCATCATCAAAGCTAGGTTGTAATGGATCTTCTTCACCTGGTTCTATTTCAACATTTAAATCTTCTGGTCCTGTTATTTTAGCATCTATTTTGATGTTTGCATAGTCAATAATTGGAAAAGCATCTGTTGCCATTATAGCAGCAATCATTTCTAATTCATCACGATATCCTTCTTCAGCATCAATAATTTCATCTAATACTGCTTTAGATCGCATTAATGTTTGCATCAAATCTTTATTACCAAGCATTTGACGTAAAGATTCACCTGACTTACCTTTTAAAGCAGCCATAGTTTTAGGGGAGAATATTTTCTCGTATTCTACTTCTAAGAGATTTGCCATTATTTTTTTGCTTTTCTAAAACGTTTAATAATCTTTGCTAGCATTTCAGCTTCAGTCATTGTAGCTTTTGGTTTTGGACTTACACCTGGATTTCCTAATGGGCGACGAGGTTTTGGTTTACCTGTATCTGGTTTTCCAGGATGTATAGCAGGGCCAGGTGATGGTTTAGTTGGTGCTACTGCTGGTTGTACTTCAGCTAATTCTTTTCTAATAACAGCGCGGATTGCTTCGCGTAATTGATCTTTAGTCATTATTGTACGTTTGTCAATAAATATTTATTATTTGTATTTCCATTTATAACCATAAGCTGTTTTTTGTTTACCGGCAGCACAATCTGCTATACTATTACCTTCAATCGGGAACATATCCACAATTTGTTTTGCTAACCAATCAGGTGTAAATACTACATCATTTGGGTTTAAATGTCCATACTTTCCTTCTATGTATGGATTATGTTTTTGTCCTTTTATGCTTCCCATTTTTGTATAAATATTTTAATTTCTTCCTTAATCCAATCTGTTAAATCTGCATCTCTGCACTCATCAACTTCTTGTTGAATTTTTTTGGCAAGTTTTTCTAACTCTTTCTCAAATTCTTCTATATTATTCATATTTTTAATTTTATTTTTAGTTTCTTCTTTCATTGGTAATTTAGATTTTCCTCTATTAGATAAACCTATTTTTTCATTATGTTCTTTGGTTCTAGGAGGTTTAGGTTTATTTTTTGTTTTTTCACTAATTTTGATTCCTAATCCTTCGTATCTTTTTTGTCCTTTATGAGCTAACCCTATTTTCTTATTTCTCTCCTCAGTATAAATTTTTGAATTATATCCAGGTTTAGTTCCTACTCCTTTTTTAGACACATTGTAAAATTCTTTGCTATTAATTGCATTATATAATTTTATATAATATTCTTCTTTTTTTCTTAACTCTTCTAAGTTTGAAACTGTTTCTAATATTTCTCTTTTAAAGTTTTTTCTACCATATTTTTTAATAGCTTTGTTAAGATATACTCCACTTCCTAAATAGTAAGGATTATTATTATTAGTACTTCCTATATATTTTTTATTATTTATTAAATTAGTAGTCAAATAAATTATCATATATTTTATTTATAAATATATAATAATCCCAGAAAATACATTTCTACTTCAACATTTTAAGAATTTTTTCTGATGCATATACACCCTGAGCTGCACTTACTGCTATTCCGCGAGCACTTAATGCATCACCAACAAAATAAATATTAGGATAATCATATAATGAAAAATTATTTGAGGTCAAAACCTCTTCACTAAGGAATTTTACTTCAGGAATATATAATGAATAATCATTATCAAAATTAAATACTTTATTTAAATCTTCAATATAATTAATTATATAATCAGCATATTCTTTATAAATTTCTTTAAATAAATCCAAATTACCAACACTAATAACATTCATATTATCTCCACCAGAAGTTAATGAAGGTTTTCGAGTAAAGTTAGGAGAATAATGTATTCCTTTACCATCTATTTGACATTTAGATACTACATCTTTTTGGAATTGAAATGGATTATTAATACCTTTAATTTCCATAATAATACCAAAATTAGTCATATTATTAATCATATTTTCTTGTTTATAACTATGACCATTATATGATTTCATATCATAAGTAATCTCTTCAGCAACATATGCAGCATAGTTATTGCTACAAAATGAACGTGAAGAAACTTTTTCATTATGACGTTTATATAATTTAAAATCATACGCAATATCAACTATTGATTGCATATATTTTTGAGGTAACTCCATACGAACCCCAAGTTGAACTGATTTAGGTTCTTTTTTTAAATTATACTTATCTATAAGTTTTTGAGTTAAATCAATTCCTGATTTACCAGTACCATAAATTAGTTTATCAAATTTTAAATCTACTAAATTTACTAATTTTGTTACTTTCTGACCATCTATATATTCTATTTTACTTCTATTTACAGTTTGATTATTAAAATCAACATCATTGACTTCAATATTCCATTCAAATTTAATACCCTTCTCAACTAACCAATCATACCATCTTTTACCTAAATCATGAAGATAATTTGTACCTATATGGTAAGCCGGTGCCATTCTCAAATTAAAATATGGTTTAATAAATTCCGGTTCTTCTGTTGGTTTAGAGAACATAATTTTTGACGGATCTGGGTGGAAACGAAGAATATAAGACCATGCTTCTTCTAATATTTGGTTTGCTTTTTCTTCACCCGTATATTTGGCAAGTTGACCTCCCACAGCATTATGAAGATATGACCACTTACCATCAGAGAAAAGTCCTGCTCCAAATCCTCCTTTCATTACTTCCTCTGGGGATCTATTATGGGGGTCTTTTCCGGCATCTATAACAGTAATTAACTCACCTGGATAGTTATTGTTTATAAGTTTGGTTACAGCGAACATTCCTGCTACTCCGGCTCCCACCACACATATTTTTTGTTTTTTCATATATTTTATTTTATTTTATTATTTATATTTATATTTAAATTTAAACCCATGACATGTTTTTTGGCGACCATTACAACAATCTTTTATTTGTTTATCTATATTGGGGGAATGTATTGACTTTTTTTCAATAAGCCAAATTTTAGCTTCTCTTAAACAAGAAAAATCTCTAATAAGATTTTCATTTAAATCATAACATTCTACTATTTTTCCTTTTGATTCTAAATTTGCTTTAGCCAAATTTTCTAAATGTTTTTTACTAAAATTTTTAGAAACTCCTTTTAATTTATTAGATATTTTTTCTTTAATATCATTAGTATAATATTGAGAATGGTTTCCTTCTTTTAATGATTTACTTATTTTATTTCTCCATTCATGTGTGAAACATTTGTGCCCTTTTTTAGCTAAACTTATTTTTTGTTTAGTTTCTTCTGTAAAGATATTTCCATCTTGGTCTTTAATATTAGTGAAGTACCTAAAAGCTAAAGACTTTTAGGTTTTAAAAGTTAGACAAATATAAACTTTATTGGGATCTCCATAACAATTTTTTAACAAATAAATAAAAGTCTTCATAAATATTATTTCCAATAAATATATGAAGACTTTTTAGGCTATGAATCTGTCTATATGTTATATTTAAGCTGGAGTTTCTTCTTCAGCTGGTTTTTCTTCAGGCGCTTCAGCTGGTGCTTTTTCGGCTGCTGCTAAATCTTTACCTATTTCTTCTCCACTATTAGATGCTGGTTGCTCTTTACCTTCTTCAGGTGCATAATTTAATTGTAATAAATCAGCTATTGATTGTGAAGCGCGTTCTAATTCACCTAAATTATTTGGATTATATTTTTTACCTGCTATTTTAACTGTAAAATTTCCTTTACCAACATAGATTATAGTAAAGTCTTGTCCGTTGATTAATTTAACATCAAATGTTGTTGGTTTAGGAGCAACAATATCTACATGTTTTAAAAAACGACCAAAAACTGGAGACATTAAATCTTCCATTAATTTTTTAAGACCAGGAAAGCGATAAATTAAATATAGAGACTTTTCAGCTCGTTTTTGTTGTTCTTCTTGTTCTTTAAGTGCTTTACGAACAGCAACTTTAATATATTTTTCTAATAGAATTTGTTTATCCATGATGATAAATATTAAATTTCTTTTGCTGTTTGACGAGTATCTGTAGGATATATTCCTAATCTTGCTTGTTTAATACCTAAATCATTTCTATCTGATCTAAATGTAGCCATGAAATATGGTGTATATCCTTCTGTTGGGTATGTTCCATTTAACATATCATGATTACTTTTTAATGTATATAAATCATCATCTATTTTGATAAGTCTTATAGGTCCTTGACAAACAATTTGTACATTATTTTTATTAAAGTCAGATGAACCATAATTTATACCGTATATAGCTTTAAGACCTAATTCTTCATCTTCAACTTTACGTTTAAATCCTCCTCCTCTAACCATTTGATCTCCACCTATTTCTTTTTTTACATCTTCTGCAAAACGTTGAACTTCAGGAACATTTTTAAAGGCACTTAATCCTCCATATTGTTGGAAATCTTTTGCTGTGCTTCCATCCTTATGAGAAATGAATATTAAAGAATTACCTCTATCATCAACTAATTCAAAATCAGATTTAGGTGTATTTGGTGTATCTTGAGCTCCAACTATATTATAATATATTTCATTTCCTATCTTAATATCAATAGGATAACCTATATTTTTAATCTGTTCTCCTAGATCGTTCATTGCTCTTTTTTCGATAGCAGTTGTTGCTCCTTTTTCTTTTCCTCCTAATTCTGGAGTTTTTAATATTTTAGAAGCAGGGATGATTAATGATTTACCATTTATATCTCCTTCAAATGATAACTTTGAAACATTTTCTAATGCTTGTAAAGCAGGTTCTTTGTATTGAGGATTAGATGCATTAAAAGCGGTATTGTTTATTATAATATAATCTACTAGTATTTCATTTCCATCTATTAATTTGAATGGACTTTTATTCCACACTTTATCTATTATAACTTTACGTCTATCTGGGCGAAACTGTAGTTTTTTTACTTCCAAAGATGCTTCGTTAATTGTTTCAGATGATACTATTTCTTTTAATATATTTATTAATTTAATCATCCTTAAATAATGAAATTATTGATTATTTTCAGTCATATATCCAGTAATGATACCATATCTACCTTGATATGATTCTACTAAACCATCTACAAGACCAACAATATCATCATAATATATGTTTAATGCTGAGTGCATTGCAAATGATCCTTCTCCGATTGTTTGGAGATGGAATATATGTGCTTGTGTGCGTGATGCAAACAGGGTAGATATAAATTGTCCTATAATAGCGTTATCCATTATTATTTCTTTTTAGGCCCCAAATCTTTTAGTTTAGCTAAATTGGCTGCTCTTCGTTTAGGATCATAAGCACCACCTTTTTGGTCATCAGATTTATTAATATATCCTGCTGTTCCTTTAGATGTAGTTACACCTCCCATTTGGGCAGTATTATGAATACTTTCTTTTTTAATTACTTTTTTAAGAACTTTACCTGGTTTGCCTATATCTGTACCTTTTTTAAAACGAGCTTCTTTAACTGGTTTATCCATGCCTTTCATTTGTTCTTCAAGCTCTTTTTTCTTTTCTTCAAGCTCTTTAATGCTGTCAGCTAAATCATCCATTAAATCACCAACAATTTCAGCATCAACAAAATGTTTAATATCAACAGGAATAGCACTTTTTATATCGTGTGCTGCTTTGATATCTTCATCAATTTTAGCAATTTTAGCTTGTAAAGCGGCTTTATCACCTGCTTCATCGATCATTTTTAAACGATCACCTACAGATGTTTTAACCATTTTACCTTTTGCTTTTTTAGCTTCAGCTATAAGTTCACGAATTAGAGTACGAATTTCAGTTGTTTTCATTTTTATTTTTATTTTATATATATATAAATATTAGCGTTTTTTGGTTTCATTAACGTGTTGTCTTATTAAATCACGTACTTCATCTAAATGTTGTGGGTTATTAGCAAGATATTCACGTACTAGATAGTTGCGTACTTCAGCTAGATTACGACGTTGTAATACCGCCATTAATTCAGCTGGTGAATTCATTGGTTCACTTATGTTACCTTGCTCATTACCAAATAATACATAGTTTCTATTGCCTGGTTGTACGTTAATAGTTGCTATTATTTGTTGGTTTGCTAAACGAATAACATATATTTTACTAGGTCCAACATTAATAACTTGTCCTACTTGACCTGCGGTACCTAATCTATTATTAACACGTGTTGCTCCTCTACTAGTATTTGGATTTTCACGTTGAGCATTAGTTACATTTAATCGTCTAAAATCAGAACGTGGTAAACGTAAAAATGCTGTTTCTAATCCTAATTCTGTCATTCTTTCAGTTACATTTATGTCTCCAGCTGCTGCTGGTGCTGCCGGACGAGGGGCTCTAACATTTTGAACAACACCCGCTGGTCTACCTCTTCTTGGAGCGCCGGGTACTGCTTGAGGTGCTGCAACTACTGGTGTAGCTTCATCTGGTGTAGCGGATGTTAATTGGCGAGCCATTGCGGGTGGAATATTAGCTTTAACTAATTTACCAGATGCGCCTGATAATTTAAAACTTTCTCTTGGATTAGCTTTATTAACCATATAATAAACACCATTTCCTCCTATTACGGGAGCATATCGGTCTGTTGGACTAAATGGTGGTTGTGCTCTAAACCATGCTTTTCTTGATTCTATGTTGCCTGAACTTCTCCATATTCTCTCTAATTCTTCACCAGAGTATACTTTGTTTTCATTTCTTAAATAAGCAAAATAAGCTTTCCATGATGCTTCATCCATAACTCTTCCCGTAGTATATACTCTCCAATCTCCTCCATCTCCAAAATTAAGGGATGAAAAACTATTATACATAGCCATATCATATACCTGTTTTCCAACTAAAGTATATCTACTTTCACCATCAGGGGCAAAAATTATCATTAGTCTCCCATTGTAATCAGGTAATACTCTTTTATCATACGGTGTTGCATTAACAATAGATACAAAAGCATCTTTATCTAATGAAGATGGAAGATTACTTCTATCACTAAGTGAATCTTTAACTATATTGATTGCTCCTTGTTGGAATGCTGTGTTTTCTTTTTCACCACCTAATGTTTTTTGTACTTCTTCATCATTAAATGGTATTTCAGAGATTTTACCGTCTTTTATTTTGTATGATGAAAATGAATTAGCATCAACTAATATTTCTCCGTCTTCTACTTTTTTAACTATAATAGCAGAATCTTCAGTTGATTTAGCTTTTTCTATTATTTTATTAAGTACATTTTTATCAATTACATCATATGTTGCTAATTTAATTATAGCATTAAATGGTAATTTATCTAATTCTGGATATTCAAGAATATATTTTGATGTACGTTGATTTAACTTAACATTAGGGAAATCATCTTCTGCTTGATATAAGCCCATAGAAATAACATCTCCTAATTTTAATTTAACGATAGTAGAACCGTCTTTAGTAACATACATTCTTTCATCAGCTTTAATATTCCATTTATCTAAAGCAACTAATAATTTTTTAACATCAAATGGAAGTGCTTCAGATGATAAAAGTTTAGTGTCAACTTTATTTCTTAAATTAGCTGTTATTGATTTTCTATCTTGGCTACTAAATTTATCTAGGCTAGCTAATAATAAATTAGTATCTAAAATGCCCGGGGTAATAGCAATAAATTCTGCTAATTGAGGGTATTGTGGAAGATATTTTTCTACGAATTCTTTATTAGATACATCGCTAAATAATTCATTATTTTCTCTAACAACTAAATATTGTTGTTTAATACTAAAAGGTAATTTTATCCATTCTCTAATACTAATAGAGGTATATTGGTACTTTTTTTGAAGTTGTTCTTTGCTATTTAAAGGAATATATTTTAATACACTCCTAATATTAGGTATATCATTTAACCAAGGTATTTCAGATAGTAATGTGCTAAAAGACATTGGTCTAGATTCATATGGGTCATTTTTTCTATTAGTATAGACGTATTTTTTATTTTCATCAGATACATCTCTAACCTGTATGGCAACAAAACTTAATTTATCTATATCTGATATATTATTATTTTTAGCTAAATAAAATGTTGGATATCCTCTATCAGATGAATAACGATAACTACCAAATGATCCTCTAGTTATACACCATTTTTCACCACTACCATAAGTAATACAATTATCTTCTTTAGAGCCATTCCATATTACAATACCATTTTCATTGTATACTACGTCTGGTGTTTGATCTTCATCATCTGATTTTGTTTCGGCACCTTTAGACGCTGTAACTAGTTTAATTAATTGAGATAAAGACCATTTATTTAAATCCTTCTCAGTAATTTTAGGTGAATTTTTTAATACATCGAAACGTTCAATATATTTTCTTAATTGATCTTCTGATATTGTAATATTTAAATCGTCTGCTTCTTCACTAAATTTTTTAATGAAGTCTTTCATAACTTTTTCGCTATAAGCTTCGTTTAATTCATTTTTCCAATTATGGACAACGTGTAGTATAAATTTATCTATTGGTCTCATTTTGTTTTACCCCATTTTTTACCTTTACCTGATTGTTTACATTGTGATGGTGTTGGGCGGCAAGATGGGTATTTTGCTCGCTTTTCACCTTTTTGGCGGCCGCAAGGTTTACATTTTCCATCTCTGCATGTATTGCAATCTACCCAACCACCTGTTTTACCTGGTGCTCCTTTACGAGCGAACCAAGTGCGAAGTGTTTCTTTTTTCTCATCTAATTCCTCTCCATCCTCACCTATAAAAAACGCTTCAGATTTTATATCTTTCCAAATTTTACCTTTACGACAACGTACGATAGCACCTGATTTATAGGCAGATGGTTTATTATAGCGACGGTCTGCAATGCGTTTGCAGCGGTCTTCTAATATTATTTCTCGTAATATGTCTGTTAGTTTAATCACCTGTCCAAAATGGTCTTCCTTGTGATCTTGCTCTTTCTCTATCTCTTTCTATTGCTGCTGCCATCCAATCTTCTTTTGGAATCCATTTAGGTACAGATATATTAGGTTTACCTGGGTCTGGTTTTCTAGTAATAAAAACTTCAACCTTATCTAATACCGGTCTATATTCTGCTTTTAATTTTTCTCTTTCTTCATCATCAGCCATTTTTTGGTTAAGCTCTTCTGAGGGGACTCCTTTCTTTTTTTCTTCTTCAAATATTATTAAATTAAGTTTTCCTAATTTCCATGATTCTAAATTCTCAGCATTGTTTATTACTAGATTATATGATCCATTTGTAATAACATCTTTCTCAAATACATTTTTACCAAATTCTAAATCTCCAATAGTAGCTTTTTCAACTTCTGCTTCTTGAATGATTTCTTTAATTAATTCGATTAATTTAATTCTTTTCATTTTATATTATTTATTTTTAGGTAAAAACCAATTTGAACACCATTTAGATGGATCTTTTATTGGATTGCCTTCGTTATCAATTAATTCGTGAGTTCCCATATATGCATGATAATGTTTACTTTTACACATATGTTTTTCACCTTCCATATAATGGAATTTACAAACATGACAACCAAATCCCAAAGGAGAATACATGTAAGGAGGAGATATGTTGCTTTCTTCTGCTTCCTTTATTATATCTGTTAGTTTAATCACGATTTATATATTTTTAAACGTAAATTACCTGTACCCTTAATGACTCTATGCCATTGGTGACGTTCTATAAATATTGGATTATTTAATGAGGTTGGTAACTGGTTTTCAAGTTGTATTTTCCAGTCTGTATTTCCTATAATTTCTATGGTGCGATTTTCATCATCGCGATGCCACAATCTTCTACAGGATATATCAAGCATAATAAATATTTGTAATAAATATTAGGATGCTAATGTATCTTTAATTTTTTGTATATATTCTTGAAGATCTTTAATAGCGGATTGTTTGAGAGCATCATTACCTTTCCATGTTTCTATATCACCACCTTCGGTTACAAATGATTCTTCATTATTATTCATAAGTAATTCAAGTAATATATTTTCCATTTCTTTTAAATGGTATGTTAAACCTTGTTTATTTATGTTTAATTGATATTCTTCAAATTTACCTTCGGTTTTTAATTTAGTTTCATGTTTAATAACACAATCAAAACACATAGAATGGATTGGATACATTGTTTTATCTAACCTATTTTTCATAGGTGCCTTACATTGCGGGCAGTTTAAAGGCATTGTTACACGTTTTCTAACCGCATCTAATTTAGTAACTGTTTGTTTAATACCATTTTTAATGGTCCATTGTTTACCATTCTCTTCCCAAACATCACCTTCTTTATATTCAACATATTCTCTAGTATAACCAATTTGTGTTGATGTTTTAGCTGAATAATCTTTGGTAATGATATTACGCATTCGCTGTACATCTTTGACATTAAATTCTTTTTTTAACATATTATCACTCATAGATCAAGTTTTTTAAGTTGTGAGATTGTATCTAATGCCGATGTATGGTGAATACCTATTCCGCCTTTTTCTCTCCATTCTAATATTGTTTTTTCTAAATCATCAATCAATATATGATTTTCAGCAGAAAATAACTGTTTTTCATGACGAGGATATAATAATAATCTATTAGTGCTATTAGGAAGATTTATTCTAACCCACGCTTGTTTACCTACTCTTGATGATTGACTACGAGATGGAGATGATAAAATATAAGGTTTATATTTTTTAATATAACTCCATAACGTTTTCCCATCAGGCATCCAATCTAAAGTAGCCCAAAACGCTGGTCCTTCAGCATCAACTGGTGCCCAAAACATTTCATCACCTTTTATAAAGTTACTTCTAGTGTCTAAACCAGTTAGTTCTTCATAACCTTTAGCAAAATCGACTAATACGCCGTCTAAATCCACAAATAATGTATAACCATTCATATTTTATCTTTTTTACTTCTATTAAGTGATTTATAAAGAGGTTGGGTATTTTTATAGTTAAAACATTTGTATATATTATCTTCTATAGTTAAATCAAATGAAGAACAAGGAATTATATGATCTACTTCCCATATTAATCCATGGTTATCCCAATTCATATCATTTTGAAATTGAGATTCTAAATATAATTTATATTCATTTAAAGAACAACCTAAATATTTTAATGTATTATTATTTTTATATGTTTTTTGTTTTTTTAAAATTTGATTTAATCTACATCTAAGATTACTTTTTAATTTGTGATTATGATCTATTTTATATTTTTCTTTTTCCCATTTAAGTTTATAAACTTGGTTGATTTTATATTGGTTTATATACCAATCTTTCTTTTTAATATTTTCTTTTACACATTGTTTACAGTAATAATATAAACCATCTTTAGTATTGTTTTTTTTAGAAAAATTATCTTTAGTTTTTTCTTTTTGGCATTTTATACAAATTTTCATACATTATTGTTTCCAATAAATATATATTATTTATAAAAGACACCATCTGCCCTTAAAGAATTGTATACATAACTTTATTTTATTATTATTTTTCGTAAATAGTATTATTTAATTCACCAAATTTTCTTAATAATACACCTGCTTGAGCATTTGCTTCATTTTCAATTTCGCTACCTGTTTTACCACTATTTACATCTAATCTATTATCTTCTGCTTGTTTACGATGAACTAATTCATGTGCTAATGTTCTTAAATAATCAGCTGGTGTTCTATCTTTAACATATAACCATACTTTACTATTTTCGGGATTAAAATGTCCCATTGATTTATTATTCTTAGCTTTATCAGTATCATATGACACTGTTATTCCTGATGGTAATTGTTTTAAACTAAGTTCTTTAGCTGCAAATTTTATAAATTCACTTATTAAACTATATGTTTTATCTTTATCATCTACATCTTCATTCATTGGTTCAGGTAATGTTTTAGTTTGCATGTTTATAGTACCTTGCAATACTGTAGGAATTAAACCTAATGCCTTGTATAAAGATAATACAACTTCTCCGCCTACCAAATAGTATTTATCTTGTCCATAACAAAGTACCAAAGGTAATGGTAATTCTTTTTTAGCTTTAATAAATTCTATATATTGTTTAGGGTTAATACCTAATTTTAAAGAATGTGAAATAGCGTCTTCTAGTGATTTAATTTTATATGATTTTGTATTTTGTAATTTAGACCATACATCATCATTTAACACTACAGTACCACCAGCAGTAAAAGCATATACCATATCTTCAATAGGGAAATTGAATACATCTGCTGCTTTCTCTATTTTACCTCTATTTTGATTAACATAATCTTCAAATTCATCACGTTCAAAATTAATTGGAGGAGATTCATTTAATTGAAGATTTTCTAACCACCATTCTTTACTGAATGTTTCTTGCATTGTTTTGTTTTTGAATATGTCTAAAAAGTCTATATGAGATATACCTTGTGGAAGATACATGTCTAATCTATTTACATTTTTATCAGCTATAATTTGTCTTAAGTCTGTAGCGTGAACTCCATCAATTGTACCAGCATCAAATACCTTTACGTTAGGATATTTTTCTATACTTTTATATCTACTTACTTCACCTTTACCAAATGCTGCTATATAATTAATGTCAGGATTTGCTTCTACTGTGTTATATACTTCTTTAACAGGACTACCTTCTACTATTTTAACTTCAACATCACCATTTAACATATGTTTATATAAATCCCATACTTTAACACTTTCTTCTGCTGTAAATCCATCACGTGGTTTTGAAGAAATCAATATAATTACCTTATCAGCTATTTCTAATAGTTTTTTAACTACATCAAAGTGACCTTTGTGTGGTGGTTTAAAAGCGCCTGGGTATAAAGCTATTGTCATTTTACGAATGTGTTGATTTTGGATTTAGCGTCTTCAATAGATGTAAACTCAGGTGTCATTTCTACTAATGATTTTATATTATCATTTAGTGCTTTAATTTCAGCATCTCTTTTAGCACGCTCGTCTGCTGTATAAACCTTACCACTACCTTTTACTGTTTGGAAAAACATTCTTTTAGCATAATCAGGATCAAACTCAGCTTTACCTTCAGGATCATTATTTACTAAAATAAATTTATCACCAAAAGCTTCCTTATAAGTATCAATATTACTATTAACACCGGCCCATGTTTTTAATACAATGGCTGGAGGTAATGCTCTATCTCTACCTGCGTTACGAGATAGTGATGTATAAGGTGAAACCCAAATCATTAACATCATTGTGTCGTATCCTAATGATTCTAGTTCTTGTTTTTTCTTAAGTAATGGTTTACTAGCAGCACCTGTACCATCTATTACTATATCATTTTTAGCAGCGGATAATTGTGCATATTTCTCTTTAGTTGCTTTTTGAGCTTGGCCCATCATTTGAGCTGCTTGAGATAATTGTGCTTGACTAAAATCAGCAATCTTAGTATCTAATCCAGCCGCTTTTAATAATTCTTCGTAGGTATCATCTACATTTATTACTGTTAAATTTGATGGTATTAACTGTTTAGAAACATATGTTTTACCTGATCCAGCAGGACCCGCTAAGAATATAGCTTTTGGTTTTGTTGATGCTTCCAACAATAAATCCATTAGTTTAATCATACCAATAAATATATTATTCTGCTATCTTAATAGTGGTTGGTAGTAATTCAGTAAATGGTTTAGGATCTGGATTTTCTAATCTATATATTTCCTGTATATTTTTGAACATTTTAAAATTAGTTTCAATGTCAGATACAGTTTTTAATTCCCATCCTTTACCTTGTATTTTACCACTTTTACCTTCTCCACGTGTATTTGCTTTAACCCACAATATACCAGTGTGTGTAATTTTTTCATTATGTGTTTCGTTCCATGCTGTTGCATAGGCTGCTAATTGCAGGTCATAACTAGTATGTAATGAATTAGATGTTTTTAAATCCATTAACCATAAACTACCTTGGAATCTTACAATTAAGTCAGCTGTTCCTGCATATTCATGTTCATCTGAAAATAAATGATATTCTGTAGCTACTAATTCTGGTTTATAGGTATTCCAAAAATCTGCGAATTTAAGGATCATTTTCCAAACGTCTAACGAATACTTAGCATTACCCCATTCATCTATCCAGGTAATTTCTTCCCCATTTAAAAACGCTTCTACAGCGTTATGTACTTGCGTACCTTTATTAGCTGCTTTAGATGCTATAATATCACTATTATGTCCTACATCTTTCAACCAGGAATGAAAGAATTGATTTTTAGGAAAGAAATTTAAAATTGATGTTACTGATGGATAATATTTGCCATTGCGTCTATAAAATCTACTGTCTAATACATTAATTTGTTTGTTGTCTTCTGCATATTCTACAATGCGTTTAATTTTTGGGTCTTTAATGACATTTACATTTTTGTCAATCATATGTTTAGTTTTTTAAGTAACAAACTCTGAAAATCCAGAGGTTGTGCGTTTTCTATTGTGTTTAGGAAACTTTCAAAACCAACTTCATTAGCATCTTTACCGTCTAATTCTACTAAATATATTTCTTTACCATATGTCATTAGCTCTTCACAGTATTTAAGAGCATTTTTAATAGCGTCTGGATCTAGCAATATATAAATTCGATTTACAGTTGATGCAACTAATTTTTTCATTAGTTTTTCATGGATTATTTTACCAAATAATGGAACAACATTTCGTTTAATAGTTAAAGCATCAAACATTCCTTCAACTAAAACTATAGGTGCATCCCAATTTATATATAACTCCCAACCAATAGCCGATTTAGCATCAACAGGAGGATTTTTATATTTTTGTGGTTGTTGATCTGTGTAATCACGAGCAATAAAATAATTTAATATTCCATTTTCATCGTATGAAGGTATTATAACTCGTTGTCCGTATTTACCTTCTTTACAGAATCCAATATTGTATTTAACTACATCATTTATATTTAAACTACGTTTACGTAGGAATTTTAGAGCATGTTTTGCTTCGATTTGTGTTAGTTTATCTAGTTGTGTTATATCAGCTAACGGAATAAATTCTTTAGGTAATTCTAACATTGTGCTACTTACAATATGTTCTTCCTTACCAGGTACAATAATCATATTTAGTTCAGCTACTTTATTAGCCGGTACCTTCATATGCTTAAACAGCGCTTTAACGGTTTTTCCCTTGGCTTCACAAACCCAGCAATGCCATGGGTTCTCTTTTTTAGCATTTGTTATAGAGTTTATTTCCAGTTTGTTCTTGTGGTGGTTACAAAATGGGCATTTAAATGAATAATTACCTCTACTAGTCTTTTGACCTTTACCTAGTACGGATTCTAGTAATATTAGGAGGGCAGCATTTTCCATAAGCGGAAATATAATAAATTATTCTGACTGATCAAAGTCTTTTCTAAAGAATTTCCCAAGTATATTATCGTTGTAACTATCAACGAATAATACACGATATGCCATTTGATGATATATTTCGGCATATGTTAATTGTTTTTTAGTATAGCAAAAATCTATTATAACTCGTTGAAATTTATCTTTACCTAATGTTTTAATATCAGCTAATAACTCTTTAGATGAACCCCAATATGTTTGCCAACCACTGTCGACCTGTTCAACTTTGGTAGTTGATTTGCGTCCTCTTCCGGTTTGTTCAGCTAATTCTTTTTTAGTAAGTTTTTTCTTTTTGTTGTGGAAGAACACTTTTTTACCAATGTAAAATTTACCTGTTTCTAAATTTGTAATTTTATATACAAATCCATAGCATCCTTCTATTTCAACAAATTCATCTAGTGGTACTAATATACCATCGTCTTCATAATATAACCAATTTTCCATAAATTATAAATCGTATTTAACTATAAATGTCATGTCAGTATCAGGGGATATTAACATAGGTTTACCTAATTTAGCAACCATTAATAATTCATTTTCATCATTATATAAACCAATTGTTGTTGCATATGGTGCAAATGATGCACTAGTTGCAAAACCATATAATGAGCCACTATTATCTGATTGTAATGATGGATTGTAACTTAAATTAAATTCACTTTCTTTTATTATACAACGTATTTCATTTTCATAAACTATATGTTCATTTTGAAATAATAAACTAAATGACCCGGTGTGAACTACTGCTGGCATGTGTATAAATATTAAAGTGTTATTTCTTTATTAATAATATCAAATATATTATTTTTATGTTGTCGCATTATTTTTTTGTATTTTTCTATATTATAATATGGATTTCGTGTTTCATCTAATCCTCCTTTATCACTAATAACAAAAGCAAAATCTTCGTTAGTTACAGTATAAGTTGGAGGAGTATAATGAAAATAAGCATTAATATAGCTTTCATCATTTACACCCGGTTCATAATTAATTTTTTTATCCTCGAGTTGCCATTCTTTCAGTGTTTTACAAAATTCAATCATTTTATCTTTTTTACCACCAAAGAAAGCACCATAATAGTAGGTACAAGGAAGTGGTGTGTCGCTAGGAACATATGCTTTAGACATTGGGTTTTTATCAAAATTAACTCCACCTGCTAACCATCCTCTATTACCAAAATGTTCACCACCTACTAAATCACCTAAAAACCATTTTTCAGTAAAATCATGAATAATATTTGTGTCAGCATCAAAATAATATAAATAATTACTATCGCAATTTTCTAATGATATTATATTTATAAATTTTGAATTGGTACCATCTACCCAGCTATCATGTTTAGTATAATAATATTCTATATTAATGTTATCTGGTAAATAATCTTGTGGGTCTGTATCTGAGTAGAAATAGAATTTAATTTGTTTATTACCTTTATAATGGTGTGTGAACTTTTTTATAAATCTGATCCCTAAAGCGAAATAAGCGTTAGTCGCTAGTATTATTATTCCTATATCAGACATGATGTTTCTTTAGTTTTTAGTATTTCTTGAAAATAATTGTAAGAACAATGTTTTGATGAAAATGTATTTTCTATATTGTATGGGTGAGTATTAATATAATCACTTTTAAAAAATAAATCTTTTCTATCTGGAATTACACCAGCATTGTGAAATATAGAAGTATCATTCCATCTATCAATAGAGTCTGTGGCCCAACAAAAATCTAATTCAGGTACAACTTTTGTTTCATTACCATATAACCAAGCATTCCATAATACTGCCCACATATCTGCACACCATATCTGCAATTCGTGGTAGGTTGGATCCGTTGCTTTCTTTTGGTTATTTAATTCTGTTATTTGTTTAAATAATTCTTCAGAATCCCTCTCAACTTTATCCCAAAAACCAGTATCTACATTTTTCATTATATATTGTGCTCCCCCTGAATTGGAATTCATTAGTTGAGGTATTAATGGGTTCATTCCTACTATTTCACACATTTTATGATATACATCAAAACCTTTAGATGTAATATATTTGTAATTAATATAACCATTTGTATTACTTAAATACCAAATATCATCATAAATGAATTTATTAAAATTAGGTTGTTTAGTAAATACTATATCACAATCATGATAAAATATAGTTTTCTTTTTCAATTCAGGGAAAACAGCGAAATGTTGTTTTAGTATATTAGGGCGAACTGATGATATATAATGTGGATTTATTCGGGTATCTTGATAAAATATAATATTTACATCTTTATATTTTTGTTTTAATTTGTGCCAAGGTAAAACATTTTCTATCACATTAGTTAAATCATTTGGATTCCATGCTACTAACACATCTATATCAGATGGTTTAATTTCATTTCTAAGAAAATTTTCTAACATTACTTCAACCTGCCAAGCATAATATTGCAATCGTGGTTGAACACAGATGTATTTTAAAGATTTCATAACTAATTGTAATATATTTATTTAATTATCTCAATTTTATCTATTATATTTTCCTCAAAATTTTCATTCAATATAATATCTCCTACTTTAATTTCTAAGGAAGTTAACACTAACCACTCTTTATTTCTTTTTACTATATGTTTATGTGAGTCCGATGCTTTTAATAATCCATTATTTATGATAAATAAAGAATTAACTTCGTGAGATGTTTTGCTAGTAACTATTGTTTTTTCATATTTCATGGAAGTTAAATTAATTGTTTTTAATTCATCTCCTATATTAATATCATTTAAAGATATTTTAGAATTATCAAATTTAGTAATAATAGTATCTGGGGTTAAACAAGAAGCACCAAGTGTTAATGGAGTAGGAGTTAATGCTACAACATTATTACCATCCGTTCCTTCTGCATATAAATCCCAACTAGCTCCCCAGGGATAAAGATATCCTGGGTAGTAACTTCTATTTACTTGAACATCTATTGTAGGAGTATACCAACCATAATTAATATAAGGATTTTCAATTAATACAAAATCTCTACATTCTTCAGGTCCAGTATATATGTAATATACATTAATACTGTAAGGTACTTTAGATGTATATGTGGGATCAAAACTTACATATAAAGGGTAATTATAAAGAGTGTAAGAATTATTAATTTCATTTGGAATTGGCTTCTTATTATGAGTTAAAATCTCGTTTGCTATGTAAGTTTCAGTTGTTGTGGATATATTAATTACTTTAAACATTTTATTTTAATTTTTATTCATTAAATACCTAATAAAAAAGCATCCCAATTTAAATACCATTTTCCGGCCGATGGAGGAGGGGTAGTAGTTGTTGTGGTTGTTGAAGTTGTTGTAGTTGTCGTTGTCGTTGTTGTTGTCGTTGTTGTTGATAATATACTAGATGAAACTGAATTTGTGCAAAAAGGGTAACTAAATCCTTCAACAGACTGAACTATAATAGATGAACTGTATCCATTAGGAACATCAAATATCTCTCCTGCTAACAATGTTGATTTAGCAATAGGGTAATCTATATTATTTAAAGCATATAATCCACTACTTCCTGATGCAAAAACATTAAAGGGTCCTGTATCGGGACCTGCTAATGTTATTTGTACAAATACTGGTGATGTTGGCATAATTTTAATTTATAAAATAAGCTTGTATATTTAATGAACAATCTGGGGGTGTTGTAGTAGTGGTTGTTGTAGTACTTGTAGTGGTAGTTGTCGTAGTCGTTGTTGTTGTTGTCGTTGTCGTATAAACATCTACTAATATTTTTGCTTTATTACTAGGCAATGAACAACCATCACCATATAAATTATTTATTGTATAATATATATCATAATTCCCTGGATCTTGTGAACCACTAAAATACACTGTTCCATCTAATACATTGGAGTAATATACGGAATTACTTCCTGATAGCAAAACAGAACCTGTATCTAAAACACCTGTTCTTGGATCTGCCGATAATGTTATATTTCCTGAGTCACCCACTAAAAATGAAGCAGATACATTATATGCTAATGGTGGTAATGGAAATATATCAACATAATCTTGATTAGTTATAATAGCTAAACCATGAGCATAGAATATATTTCCAATAAATGTAAATATTGAACCGGATGGTATTATTCCTGTTTCTTCAAAATAATCAAAGGCATAATCCGGATCTGCATAATCTCCTGATCCAGTTACACCTGATGTAAAATAACCAGGTAATATATAACCTGCTGCTATATATTCTCCTACTGTTATTGGTGAGGATGATGAAGATATATCATATAAATTTCCATTTCCATCATCTCTGATGTAATATGCAGATGATGATAAAAGAAAAGTATGAGGGAGTACTTTAGAACCGTATATTTTTTGATTGATTCCTAACACAGTGATATGTTCTCCACTACCTGTTGGGAATTGTTTTATTAATAAAGGATTAATATTATAATTAAAATATGAACCTGTCGGGCGAGAAGAAGATGCAGATTCATAAGTATCCACATCAAACATTAAAGAACTTGTATTTAGAGTATCAGTATATGATTGATAAAAAGTACTGTTTATGTAATCATATATTAATCTTTCATATTGGTTATTAGTTACAGGATCTGTAGATGAATCTCCAGAATTGAAAGTACCTGTTATGAAAGTTCCCCTATATAAATTAATGTAGGTATCATTGGAAGGGATACAAGTATAACTTAGATTCCATCTCTTATTGGCAGCATATGATACTGCTGTTATGTCGGCTTTGTTTAAATTTTTGAATGACGACATGCATTAATAGTCTAGTTTAATTCTTATTAAAGCTTCTTTAGTAAAGTCTTTAGTTAATGGTTTACTCATTTTAGCTACAGCTAATAATTCATTATTATCATTGTACATACCAACCATAGTTGGGAATACTTGTGGGTTATTAATTAATGTAGTATATAATAAGTTACCATTATTATCTATAATAGATGGATTTGTTGTGTAGTTAAATTCACTGTTTTTAACACGAGTAAAGAAATAACGTGATGAAACTACTTCTTCAGATTGTAATTGAAAATTACTTCCTGATTTTATAGAATTATATAATTTTACATGATTGTTTTGTACTGATAAAGATAAATTTGCTGCTTGAATATATGGTGTTAAAGATCCAGAAGCATCTAATACAATAAATCCTAAATCAGGTAACATTATTCCATAATAAGGTCCAGTAGCAGCACTGCTTGTATATGCATTGCCCTTACTTCCACTGATTATATAAAATACTCTATTTTCACCAATAAATCTGGTTAGTGATGTTGTATTACTATCGTCAGTTAATTGAATAGTAGCACTTCCACTTCCTAAAGTTAAATTTAAAGATCCGGGATGTAGAGCTTGTTTATAATTAGCTCTTGAAATATTAATTACATAAATTTGATTTGCTGTTGTAATACCACCATTAAAACTAAAATTAGTAGTTTCAGTGCCATAAACTAAATTTCTGTATTCACCATAAACAACACGTGATGGAGAATAACCAGGAACAGTTGAATTTATTGGTGCCGAACCTGATCCACTTATTTGTCCGTATTGAAGTGTAAATTGAACAGATGAATCAGTTGCATAAGGAGATCCATTATAAACATCTAAATAATATTCTGTATAGCCACTAGCTGTAACCATATTAGAGCTATTTAGGGTATAGTTATCTCCACTCCATAAACCACGTACTACGGTTTCTGAACTTATTACTGAATCTTCTGGATTATATCTTGAAAATGACATTGTTTATTTTATTTTTAGATTGTTGATACTTTTTGAATATTAATAGGAATTGTAATTCTAGCTCCACTATCTCTACCAATTACAGTAATTGTAGTTGCTAATGTTGTTAATGAAGAACCAAATAATGTATTAACAGTTGTTCCAGTTAATGTAAATGAAGTTCCTATTACTGATTTAGATAATACAGCACCTGTAGTTGTATTTAATCCTTGGTCACCTGTAGTTGTGGTTGTAATACCTGTTCCTTGGAATGCGGATAATAATCTAATATCTGATATAGTTGCAATATATCCGTTAGCTTCAAATGTACTTGTAGCACCTAAATAATTTAATGTTTGAGGTGTGATTGTTAATGAAGCGCCTTGTTTAAGTGTTATCGTATTGTAACCTAAGCTAACAACTGGGAGTTTTGCAGTTCCACGAGGTAACGTTACTAATTTGTAACGCATAATTTGTGTATCGTCTGGAAATGCTTGTAATACAGGTGTATTTTCAATTGCTTCACCATAGAATGCAGATCCTGATGGATGGTTTGGATTATATAATGTATAATCGATTTCATCATCAGCTAATGAAAATTGTGTAATTTGAAACGATCCGTCATTACGTGCTAGTAATTCACGACCTTTTTTGGTTAGAATAGCATCTACTGTTACTACGGTTGGATTTAATATTGCCATGTTATTTGTTTGTTATGTTGTATATACTATAAATATATTGAATTTCCAAATTTTATTTATTATTCTAACAACAAAACGAACCTTGATTAATATTAATATATATTGTTGTGTTAGATGATATTACTGTTCCATATCCAAACACATCATCTGAACAATATCCATAAATAGGGTTATTATATCCTATTCCGAAATTTTCACAACTAGAAGGATTAAAATATAATGTACTTCCAGAATGTATAAAAAATGAAGTAATTGGTTGATATATTGTACTATAATTAAAATATCCTAATCCTATTTGAGTAGATCCTGAATCAGGACTATAATAAAAAGCAAGACTTCCTGTTCCTGAATTAATTCTACCTATTATAGATACATAATAAAAATTAGGAATACTAGGAACCGCATCTGGAATAAAAAGTAAATAATCCGAAGGATCACTATTATACATATTAATTCCATCGTCACAATGTTGTACTAGTCTATAATATGAAGCAGAAGAAGGATATGAACCTGGATCACTGATAATACTAGTATCTGATGAACCAGATGCTAAAATATTCCAATTAATTTGATCTGTTGATTGAAATACACTCATGCTATCAAAAGTGCCACAAGAACCGGTTTCATATGTAAATTTTAAAGTATCATATCCTAATCCTTCTACCGAAGTTAATGTGGGAGAACAACAAGTTGATCCTGATGTAGTAATGTCAATAAAATAAAATGATGAACCTGTTAAATTTAATACAATACTTCCTGATCCTGTTACCCATGAGCTAGTTAATAATAAACTACTTGTAGCATCATATAAAGCTAATTCATTATATTTGTTATCCCCTGAATATGCTTCTGCTATATATTTGCTAGATGAATTTGCGGATAAATTAACAAAAGCGTTTGGAAAAAAAGCTTCTGTTAAAACATCTAAGGATGAAGATTTAGTAATTTTAATATTATATGGAGAATTAGGATATATTTCTGATTTATAACTTAATTGAAGATTAATATTATTTGAAGAAGTAGCAAAAGCTGCTGGAGATGAATTAATTATTAAATTGGTCTGATCATAAGGAAAATCTGCTACTAAAATACTTCCACTGTAAAGTTCTATTCGTATTGTTCCTACTGTAGATTTAAATCCTCCAGGAACACCAGTTTCATACTCACTACCAGATATATTTAAAGAAACATTACTAAATACTATATTATTTCCTTCTCCTTGTAATACAGCAGTACTACCTGTTATAAAATATGTTAATGTTTGTTGTAACATTATATATAATTATTTAATGATTTAATAATTGTACCAACATTATCTGTCAATGTGGTAGAAGCGTCATATGGAACTAATAATGCCGTTTGTACATTTTGTCTTCCAACAGCATTTTTACCTTCTAATATAATAGATGTTTCATCTGGTTTTGGGCGGAGAATGGCAAAATTGTAAGATAAACTACCAGAAAGATTTGTTTTTGGTGCTGGTAATACTGTATCGTTTAGTACAATTTTATATGCACCGAAATTATTTTTTTGTACATTTATTACTTCATAATAACTTCCTGGATCTTGAAATCTTCCAAATTTAATTAAGTCTCCCTTTTCAACTGAAATTTTATCTATTATCTCTGAATAGTTTGTAGAACTACCTGAAAATAAAGCACTATAAAAATATTTATCAGAAAAAGGTTGATAAATACTTAAAGTATCATTTGTTTTATTAGTACTAGTTAAATTATAAAATATATCATTATTTAAAGTATATTGAGAATCGTAAAAATATTCTGTTACAACTTGCTCAGTATCTACTATACCCCAATAAACATCCTCAAATTTAATATTTACATTTTGGTAATATCTATAAACTCCTTGAACATCTATAAAATAAAAAGACAATCTTAAATAATCACCTACTCGAGGATCCGTTGATACATCAGTATTAAATGTTTTATTAAAAGTAAAATTAAATGTATATGCAGATTGAGCAGTTGGACTTTCACTATATAGTTTTATACTTCCATCTGTGGGATTATAATAATTGTTACCTGGGTAAGGATCTATTCCTGAAATTATACTTTGATTAGCTATTGCTAGTGGTGTATCATATTCTCTCCACTTACCCGCAAGATAATTATCAGAAGTTGCTCTTTCTGTTAACAGTGCTAATTTAAATATTCTCCAAAAACCCGCCTGATCGCTACGGCTATTGTCTCCTAAAATAGTAACTGTAACTTTTGCTCCACCATATATTCTATAATTGCCAGATCTGGTTATTTTATATATATTATTATTTACATTACTACTAACAGGTTCAGTATTAAAAGCTTTGGGAGATAAATCTGTTGAATTAGCTCCTGCATTAGCTGTTGTGTAATTATCAAATTTAAATAAATCAAAGCGATAAGTAGGAGCTTTATAAGACGAATCTACACCATTTACATTACTTATATTCAAATAATTTAATCTTTTATTTGCGGCTAATGAAGTATTATATTTCCAATCAGTATAATTAATTGCTTCGGGAGCTACCTGATTATTTCCAGTTGCTGTAGAAGGAGAGGCTATACCATTGATATAAAAAAAGTTTATATTAGCTTGATTAGCTATATTATTATTTGGAGTTTGATCTACATTACCAGCATTATTTGTTTCATAGATATATTTACGTAAATCTGATGATAAAAAACCTAAAGGCTTGGTTTTTGTATATTGAAAATTATCAAAAATAAAATTTAGTACTTCTTTATTTTCTCTATAAATAATTGGATCAAAACGATATCCTCCTTTCCAAACTAATTTTTGACCTTCTCTTCTATTTTGGTTTTTATCTGTAATAGATAAAATTGCAGGTTTACCTGATTTAAATATATTTTGAATATCACACCAATTATTATTATATGAATTTAAATCTGTTACTTCATTTTTAGTATCAATTAAATATTTTAAATTAATTACTGTTTTATCATTAAAATTTAAACTTTGAGATGGAATTGTTTGTATCCATCCTAATTTATAAGAATTACGATCAATAACAGCTGTTTTACCATATGATATATCTCCACTTTGAGTAGTTATTCCACTAGAACCTGTATAGGAAGCACTAGTATAAGCATTATAGAACTTACTAGTTAATTTAGAACCCTCATAACGTGATATATTATATGATCTTAAAGTTAAATATGAATCTTGTAATTCAACACTACTTGTTATGTTATTTGTTGTTCCCCAAATATATTCTATCTTTTTTCTAAATTGAGAAGTAACATTTTCAGATACGTTATTAAACAATACATTGTAATCTGAATGGAGAAATGTGCCTAAATTTATTCTTTCATTTATTGGGTGTTTTACATTATATAAAATCCAGTTTGTGTTTGGATGGCCTTCTAAATACGGATTGTAATTTGTTTCTTCAAAATAATTATAAACATTAATTTCACTACCTGAAATTTCTCCGTCAAAATAAGCAGCTTTATCACCTCCTAAATCATTATATAAAGTGTCATATGGTGATGAAATTATAGGAGCAGGATATTCAGCTTCATATACTTCTTGCTCTATTGGATCTGGTATAGGATATACTACCTTATTGCGTTCTAATACTGGTGATTCGATTGTAACACCAGTTGATAAACTTGTTCTTTCAGGAACAAAATCACCAAGCATTTTGAATAATGCATTATCAAAGAATTGAATTAAACGAATAAATCCGTTGTAATCCATGTATGAACCTGTAAATCCAGAGAACCCAGGAACACCTGTTTCGAAATATAATGTACGTTGTTCGTTTAGATCAGGATATGAATTATTATATAATTGTCTTGGGTCACCAATATAATCATCTAAACTCCATGTTGGATTATTCGATGCAATAGCTCCTGAGATATAAGTGTTTATCTGTGATTCTGGGGAGAATGAAATATCAATGAAATGACTGTCATTTTCTCTAAATTCATTTGATGCAGTTGGAAATGTTTGTAAACTTAACATAGATGATAACACACTACCTGACGCTATACTATTGTTTACAATTCTTACTTTTTCATTATTGTATCCTTTAATTAAATTGGATTTTAAGCTACCACCATATTCTTTAACATCTAATATACTACTTGATATGGAACTACCAGTGATATAAGTTCTACTTGGAATACCAAATGTAGTTATTAAATATTCTAAACCAGTTTTTGTACCTTTTGTTTTTAGTAATAAAGGTAAGTTGTGATAGATACGTTTATATAATTCCGCTAATAAATCCTTACGAGGAATATTATTCAAATAACTTCCAGTTATCGAGAAATTATTGTCAAAAACACTACTACCTGTATTAGCGCCTATTAAGAATTGATCTACAGATTCACCTGCTTGACTATTATATAATTTAATTCCTAAAGACTGTAATTGGTTATATACTAAATCTTTAGAAATACCTGCGTTTAGATTATTATTTGCTAAATTAACATCCGTTACTGCTTTAAGATAAATCCAAATATTATCAAAATATTGACCAACCATATTAAGGAATGTCAAAAATTGATTATTGTTTTCATCATCCCTTATAAAGTTAGGAACAGCAAATACTAAATTGTCATAATTTTCATTATCGTAATTTAATGCTGATTCTGTTAAAGTATTAAACCAACTTATAACAGCAGCTGATCCTGTTGATAATAATGAATATGGTTTATAAGAGCCTGATTTAGGCCAAGCATATGAACTAGATTCAAAATATAAGTATGTTTCATATCCATCAAACTGTGTGATTAATGTATTAATACTTGATGAATATTGATTTATTTCGGTTTGTAAACTTGCCGTTGTCGCAACATAAGGAGTATATAAATTTATTAAATTTGTATAATCTTCAATTTGTTGAACTTTAGTATAAAAGTTGGCTACACGTTGATAAGCAGATCCAAAAAATACAAAATTGTTAAAATCAGTATAATCTACATTTATTGATATACTTTGAGTAGTCATTAAATTCAACAATTGTTGATAAGATGAATTTTGTAATGACTGTAAAGTCATTAATGATGTATCGTAATTAGTATATGTAGTAGATACTGTAGTTTGAGTTGGTATAGGAATATTGAAATTTGGACCTCTTAATGTTGGAGGGGGTGGTGGTATGATTAAAGTATCTAAATTTATATCAAATATATAAGGAAATACTTTTTCCTCTACAACCCATAATGTTTGTTTTTCTTGAACTTCTGGTGGTAAAGGTTCATACATTTTAAATAAAACCTCATATCCCGTAGTAGCTTTATTTAATGCTATATTAACAGCTACATATTGTTGATTATCACCAAAATTTAATAAATAATCTACATAATATGATGAACTATTGATTTGATTAATAACATTATTAACAGTTGATTCAATTTCATCATTTGTTAATGTAGTTGAAGCTAATCTAATTTCAGTTCTATCTTGTGATATTTCTTTAACAAATAATGCTCTATCAATATTATTAGACAATATATTGCGAAAGAAATTATATCTAGAATTAAATTCCCCTGATGTATATCCTATATTTTGAATATCTTTAACAGGATCTATTTCTATAGTAGGATATAATGAACTTGTAGGAGTTACTAAAGTAGATGTAATACCAATATCTGTTGTTTGTATATTACCAGTTGTGTTAGGATTATTAGAAACAGAAGGAGTTAATCCTGTTGTTGTTGGTAATTTATAGTCAAGATAATTATAATTTGTATTTAAAAGATTACCACCAGCAGCATATATATAATATTCTATGTAATCTCCTGCTCCACCAAAATTTTCTTGTAAATTTTGGGATGAAATTAAATTAGTATCATCACTAGAGTAACGTGTAACTGTAGTGGTATTTATAATATTACCTGTTATTTTAATATTATTTGCCATTATTTATTTATTGTTTTACTTAAATCATTAACTATAGTTTGTGTATCTAATAGTTGTTGTCTAAGTGTAGTAATTTCGTCTAATAAAGCTTGAATATCGTCTTGGTTAATTATAACACCTAAGTAATCTGCTTCTTTTTCTAAAATATATCTATGTGATTCAATTTCTCCTTCTTTAGGTATTTGGTAAAATAATTGTTCATATAATTGAAAAAAATCTTCTAAAGTAAATGTTGGTTGTTCTTCAGATCCTTGAGCATTTAATAATTGACTAAATTGTGTATTAATTACTTTAGGAAAAGTAAGTTTATCAAATACTTGTTTTTCTATAGGAATTTGTGACATATTATCTTATAACTTTAAAGAAATAATTATCATCTAATACTAATGTACTACCATCAACAGTAGTTTTAATTAATACTTTATAATAACGTTCTGGTTCTAATCCATTCATATATACATCAAAATACATACCTGTTGAATCACAGCTTATTTTAGTGTATGTAGTATCATAATCTACGACAATCTCTTCAGTATCCAAATCTTTTATTAAATAATATGAAGCAGTTGGTAAAGCTCTATTATTAAGATAAACAGAGGATGTTGTAAATGCTCTTGCTGGATATCTATCTCTTATATTTATTCTGAAACGTTGAACTGAATCCTGTTGATATTCACTTTTATTATTAGCTAATGTAGCTACTATATTAGGTGATGTAGTAACTATTAATGAACCTGTATTATATGACCAGTCATTCCATTTTATTTCTAAACATGGTGGATAGATTGTATGAGTATTACCTGAGAAATATTTAGTTTCAAATACAGATGAAGATGAAAATTCTAAAGAGTCACTATGTTTTATTATAAATCCATTATTATTTATTGAACTACTAAACCAACTATTTACAATATTAGTAACATCTAATATTATATCCTTAGTAGAAGTACGAGTAAATGATTGAGTAGTTTCATAAGATCCTGTATACCACAATCCACCTCCTATATTAGTACTATATGAACCTGTAGTTCCGGGTATGGATGTATCAAACCATTGAGTTCCTCCTATTTCTGTAGTGTATTGCCAACTAACACCATCTGTTGTAATAGGTGAATTTGCAAATCGACCAGTACCTACGTTCCAATCAACTGCTAAAGGATAACAATGTATTGAATAATCTAAAGGTAATTGAGAAGCATATGCTAAAGATAATTTTAAAGAAGCACTATGAATCTTTCCATTTACTTTATTAGTAATTATATCATTTATCTCATCTTGAGAAAATTTAATGATTGGACGAGATACTTCATAAGTACCTCCTATAGAAAGATAAGTGCTAAGTTCTAATATTTCATCTATTCCTGAATTAAGTGTAGGATAGTATGAATAAAGTGTTGCACTTTTCTCAGGAAATATTTTATATACTGCCATAATTTATTAATTACTATATATAAATATAGTATAAATTAAGTGTTTAGAATGGGACTACTCTTCCTTGAATATCTGTATTAGGATATCTTACTTCAAATATACTTGGATCTAATGACGGGTAAATTATATTCCTACGAGTAGCACCAGGGATATCATAAGTATATGGCGAATATGTAGTTCCTGTTGAATCTTGTTTATTTATAAATTCTAATTTTACTACCGATTGTACACCTTTTACGTTTAATAAGGTAGATATTACATCAGAAATTGTAATAGGTTGATTAATATTCCATTTTTCAATATTAAAATAATCTTGTAAAGCTACTATGCAGTCTGTTATTACAGTATTATTGTTAAAACCACTTTTAACAGTTATATCAAAATTAATACCTATGTTAATATAAAATGCATCTTTAATATTAATAGCATCAGTAACCATTCTAAATTCGTTAATATAAGTAGCTAAATTTTGTTTTAATGTAGTAGAAGCTGATGTTAATTGTTTATTGGAATTATAACCTAATATATACATGTCTAATGATAATGGATTTCTTTCTTCAGTAGTCGCTACTGTAGGAGTTGGTAACATTTCTTTAGCTACATCTTGAGTAACATATACTTTAGCTATAGAACCGTAATTAGAAGGTAAAGATAATGCTCTTACCATGTAATCTTCTCTAGTTACTGCTCTTAATTGTGATTGATATGCGTTAAATGCATTATTACGAATTTCTTCTACTTGGTCACCATTTCTACCACCACTAGCTGGAATGTTGTTAACTACTGCTACACTATTTAAAATAGTAGTATTTGCTGGTCCACCTCCATTAGGAAATATTATTCCTGATTTATCTATAGTTGTTATTGTATTTGCATTAACGTTAGATGTAATACCTCCACCTACAAGATAACGTACTGTTATATTATTACTTGGTGCTAAACCATATTCTTGTGTAAAGAATACACCTGCTTTGTTATAATCATCGTATAAAGTAGAAATACCTGGTACTAAACCTAATCCTATAGTATCTGGAGTAGGTAATATTGTTTGGTCTGATTTATTAGAAATACCAGCACCAAATTCTAATTGTAGTGTATTATCTGATAATAAACGAGATACAAAACGACGCGGTACACGTTTTAATTGTAATAAATAAGGTACACCATCTGATCCAGATGTTGGATTGGAAACTTTATCAAATATTGTAGATTGAGCTAAATATGGTACTTCATACCATTTATTTCCTTGAGCATCAGTAGCATCTAATATTTGTAATATATTAGTATCAGTAATAGTAGATATTTGGAATTTTTGTGGAGTAGAAAAATTAAGAGTAATTGATTTTATTTCAGCCGATATAGCATTAACTGATTTTTTTAATAAAAAAAGGTTATTATCTACAAAAGTTATTTCAGTATTAGTTGTATCAGTAAAATCTACTTTATCAACTGTTAAAAATTTAGTACCAAATCCATTTGCTGTTAATTGTGTGTTTTCTGGAATAACAACAGCATAACTATAATCAGGAACGTCTCCTAATGAAGGTATTAACTGATATATATCTACTGTAGTTACAGAAGCATATGATGCTTTAGGTCTGTATCCTAACATATACGATAAAGCATATAAATTTTCTTTTTCTTTAGCGTATAATAGAAAATTTTCCTGTACTTGAGTATCTAAATAAAATGACATTACATCACCAACATAAGCCGCCATCTCAATAAACATATTTCCTGGTGATGCTTCTGAGAAATCATTATATGTAGTTGGAAAGTAGGTTCTAGTATAATTTATAAGATTAGTCTTAAAATCGCTAAAAGTTTTATTTAAATATGATACGTTACTATTATCTGCCATTTTATATAAATTGTACTGTTATTTGATCAGCATTTCCTGATAGGTTTATTCTATATTGAACTGTTATACTTATTGTATTTTGATCTTCTTGTTTATCTATAATCAAATTAGTGACTGTTACTTCAGGAACAAAAATAGATACGTTAGTTGATATTAGATTTCTAATTATTACAGAAGTATCTTCTGTTATTCCTTCAAATAATACAGTTTTCAAATCTGCTCCAAATTGGGGATTCATTATTCTTTCTCCCTTATTAGTAAGTAAAAGATTAATTAGATTTGATTTAATTTGTTCTTGAGTACTATATGTAGGATTAAAAGCAGCAGGACCATTAAAAGGTAGTGATACCCCAATTACAATATTTCCTTGCAAATCTAATGGGTTAACACGTATTGTTTGAGGTATTGGCATATTAATCTAATTGTCTTAATCCTGATTTATCTTGAGGCGTCATGTTGTTTGCCGCGTCTGCTATAAAATTTAAATACGGGTTTATTCTCTCACCTGTACTCTCGTCTACTTTGTCAATAATTTTTAAATCACTACGTTGGGGTTGTTGAAAACCAAACTCAGCTCCCATTTTAGCCATTAATGAGCTACGTACATCTCCAGATATTGGAGCTACATCAGCGCTAGTAAAACTTAATGTCCTATTTTCATTTAAGGATTTTTTATTTTGTTTTGCTAAAGCTTCATTAATCATATCAGGCAATTCTTCATACATTGCCTCAACTACGGCTTCTTTAATTAATTTTTTGAATACTTTAATGTTCATACGAATAAATATTTAAGCTATTAAATTTTCTCGATCTATTATTAATTTCAATGTTTCTATTAAATCATTTGGATCTAATGTAAATGATAATTCGCTTTTTAATACTGCTACATTATTAGTATCAATAGCCTCTGCGTAATGGCGTTTATTACCAGATACTACTATTGCTCTAGGACCGCTTTCCTCTTTAATTGCGAATTTAAATCCTTTATATGTTTCAAAATCTGTTGTACCAAACTGATTAGGATTATCTGTAAGTGAAGAATTAATTCCAGTTGCGGCTGCCGCTTCTAGAATTCCATTTATCGGTAATAATTGTGCTTTTAAATCTTCTAATACTGCTATTATTTTGTCTAACAATGTTGTTACTATGGGTAGGTAAGCACTTAGTACCAAAAGAATTTGATTTGCTTTTTGTAATATTTTTACTAATTGCATAATTACATTAATTGGTATACCAATACCCGGAGGGACTGATGTTGGGATAGGAAGCGCTGATATAATTTCTACTATTATACTAAATATTGTAATTATTATAGATATAGTTTTAAGAATATTATTTACTCTTTTCAGAGCATCTTCTGCTCTTTGTATTACTCTAATAGCATTATCCCTAGCTAATTTAGCATTATTTAATTTAGTAGGATCTCCAGAAGCATTAGCATCCTCTATTATAGCATTTGTATCGTCTACTAATTTTTTAAGAGCACTGTTGTTGGCTACTATATAAACTATGATAGTTTCTATACCAAGTATTATTACGGGAGGTAAAGATTTTTTGGTATTTTTAAGTATAGATTTTGCTTTATCTTTAATTGCTTTTTTTACTTTACCTTTATTTTTAGTCTTACTTTTTTTTCTTTTACTTTTTCTTTTGGTTTTATTTGCTTTAATTTTTTCAAAAGGATCTTTAAAAAAATTTTTAATATCCTGATTATTTTTATCTTTCCTAATTTGGAGGTTAATCTTATCAAGATCATAACTGGTGTTTTCAGCTGCGACTGCTTTATTATATTCTTCATCACTTAACTGAGGTGGAATATCTACTGTTTGACCATTTACTACTTTTTTAGCAGGGGTATTTAACTGTTTTAATTTTAGTAAAGTAAGTTGGTGTTCAATATCTAAATTTATTCCTTCTAAAACCAACATTTCTTTTTCTAATAATAATCCTGCTATAGGTGAGCTACCAACTGCTCCTATAACTGTAGCAACAGCGGCATTTGGTATTTGATCTCCAAAAGCTAATGGGTTTTTAGATTTACCTAAGTTATTTAATATATCAGGTGACACTAAAGAGGCTACATTTCCTGGTTGTGGAGGGGTAGGTGGTGGATTTATTGGACTATTTGGTAATGTAACGTCTGCCATTATGCTATGAATACTTTATCGGATGTAATTTTTTCTAATTTATCTATTAAATTTTCTATATCAGCACTTAATTGTGGCCCTGCATCAACAGTTAATGATGTAACAGGAATAGACCCTTCAGAAGTAGCTACAGTAGCTGTTGTTAAAGCTGATGCTAGACTAGATAATGAATCAAATAATTGTAAGAATAAATCATGAACTTGATTTCCTAATAATGCTGGTTCTTCGGGATATGAGCCATCTTTTTGAGTACCTAACATTACGTATGGTGAATTCATATGAACTACCTTACCAGCATTTAAATTAATAATATTATCTGTATTTAATTCAATATTAGTTTTAGCAAATAATAATACTTCGTCTTTTTTAGAATTGAGAGTTATTCTATCACTATTAAATATTAATTGTGAATCTGAGTAGTCTTTAGGTTTAATAGTATTAACTCTTGGATTTACTATACTGGCTCCTGGTTTTAAAGGTATTGCTTGAGTTGAAGTCATATAAATAGAGGATTTTTCCTTATTTACTTCTTCTATATTAGGAGCTAATGATTTAGTATCTGATGTTACATATCCATTAACTATTATAGTTATGGGATCTCCATCTTTACCTATACTACTCCATTCATTTATATTTGATTTCAATCTTACAGTACTACCAAATCTAATACCATTTCCTTTTCTACCTTGATATATTCTATCTCCTTCAAAAGAATATAAAGGTCTAATATCAGAGTTTTCAATAAAAGTTAATCCTAAATTATCTCCAGAAGGTGCATTTTGTTGATTATTATTCCATAAATTAATTACTCCTGTATAATATTTTTGGGTATATGTGGAAGATAATTGAGTATCTGAAGATGGACCATCTACTAATAATACTAATTCTCCTACTAAGGGATAATTTTGATTACTACTATGAAAAGATTTTGCTACACTACAAACAGATAAATCATCAAGTTTATCAATATTTTTAGTAGTTTCATCATAATTTAAATAAAAAATAGTTCCAATACCATTAAAACCACCATTAGCTTCAAATAATTCTTTAGTAGGAGTATTTTCAGTTGTTATAACGCCATATACTTTACCTATAGGAGAAGTATTAGGATTATAAATACGATTGCTTTTAGAAGCAAATGAATTTATTCGCGCTAAATTATTTGTTACTTTCATTTAGTTGAAATTGCGTTGTAGCTTGTTCTAATAGTTTATTTCCTTCGTTTTGTATATTTTTCTGTTCTTCTAATAGTTGTTGTATTTCATCTGAATTAAAGAAATCAATATTATTATCACTTGCTGTAGCGATTGCTGCGCGTTGTGCGATACCCGCCATTTTAATTAATTGTTCGTTATTTTTAACATTAACATCAATTAAATCTTTAACAGTGGGCATTAACATTACTGCAGAACCTGCATTAGAAGATGCAAGAGGTTTAATAGCATCAATTAATTCATTGATCTGTTTATCGGTATCTTTATTATTTTTATGTATTTGTTTAAATATATCCGATAACGATTTACTGTCGAATAACACTATTTTATCAAAATTCGCCATATCTACGTTTATCAATAAATATAAGTTAATTAAATTTCTATGTATCCGTCTTCGTAATATTTATTATACAAACGAATACGTAAGTCATCTAATTTTTTAGTAACTTTAGTGATTTGGGGAGTAGATGCGTCTGTTATTTCGCGGATGTAGATATAAAGTGCCTTTTTATTAAATATTTCTAACGATTCACGTTTACGAAATAATTCAATAATGGCATCTGCTGTTTTGTAATCTGCTTTTTTAGGAAATAAACTGTATAAATGTTTATCAACATATTTAACATACATGTCTATAAACTTACCATATTCGGTTTCAGAATTATCATTGTTATTTTCAAATGGAGCTAAATTAGATTCATCATTTACTTCATCCAATTCAGTTATTTCCTGAAGTTTCTTATAGTTTTTCTCGTTATATATAATTAAATAACGTTTAGCAATAGTACCAAAGTAAGAAAATGCTTTACCTTTATCCTTATTATATAAGTGGAGTTTTTCAAGTAGGAATGTAACTACCTCATGTTTTAACTCCTCAATAGTATCTGAGTCTGTGTAGTAGAATTTGAATGTATGAATAATATTTTCTGCGAGTTTATAGAAGGCATATTGAATACGTTCCTTATATAGTCTATCTCGTTGAGATTGATCTGTAAGAGAAAGATATTCAACAATAGCATCTTCAGTATCCTCAGTAAAATATATTCGGGGTTCTTTTGGTTTACGTTTACGCGGTTGTCCTCGTTTATTTAAGGCAATAGTTTCGACTTCAGGAGTCAAAAAATAATCTTCTTCTTCGTCAAATATCATTTTAGAGAGCTTAATATATTTTGAACTTCTTTCATTTCAGTAAATATGGTTTGAAGTTCTTCATCTTCTCCCACCCACATTTTACCGTCTAATTGTTTAAAATCATCATCCATTTTACCAATTAAAACACTGATCGCGTCTAACTGTTGTTGTTGATTAACAACTATTTCTTCTAATTTTTGGTTTTTTCTAACTAAGAGAAAACCGAGGATACCTGTTATTTCAAGCAGGTGTATCCCAATAACCCATAACGCTGTTTCCATAATTTAATTATTGTGGTCTAAATTGTTGTTCAAACTCATCGGATTCAATAGAGATCATTTCTCTAATTCCTTCAACTGCTTCTTTTAATTTTTCAACAGATTCAAGTAATTGCTCTTGAGTCATATTTCTACTTACTTGTAAACTAATACGGTTAGTAATAGCATCAACTTGATTTAATCTGTCCAAAACATTGTTTTTGTATCTCATAAATATCTATTTATATATAAATATACGTTTCTTCCCGTTCCCATCATTCCCTTCTCCTCTTCAAACATTTTTAACTGTTATGTTCAAACATTTGTTGGGATAAAGTTACGAAAAAGAAATCTAGAAGGCACGTTTTTTTAGCGAGAAAGTTCTTCTCTTACAAGCTTTCTTAAAAGCTCTTTTAATGTATTAATTTTAGGAGACTGTCTTAAAATCGTTTTCATGACTTCAAGATCTTCATCACTAGAGAATGTGATTTCAAAGTAACCCTCAAGTTTATTGTCCTTTATAGCTTGACTATCGACAGCAACTCCTGCTTTTTCAAGTCGATTAAGTAAAGCTGCTTTATCTTCGAGTTTAACTTTGTATGTTTTCATACTAATAAATATTAGGAAATACCTAGCCCATTATGATCCCATCTAGCAGTAGAATACTTATATCCCAAATCCTCAATCACTTGTTGTGCGGTGTACGAGTCAATAGAAAACATTTCACGATTGTTAGCTACACGCCATTCGTGAAGGTATTCATGAACTTCTCGCTCTAGTAGGTCGGAGCGGTAGCACTTAAACTCATAAATTGGTATCCACGGTATAGCGACACCAGTGGCTTTAGAAATTTCACAAGCACGTTGTTGTGGTGTAGTAGTTGTCATACCAATTTTAACCATATTAGGAACCGACTTATTAACTAAAATATAAACATATTCAGTAGGACGTACGTTACCTGTGGGATCTAATACAGCATTCGCTAAATATTGTACTCGTTCCCATCCGTCCTCGTCTGGGATTAATGTAAAAGCATCTGCTTTATCCTTTTTATTAGTGGGGATCTTAATGTAAAATTCAGATTGTTCTGGTGTGATGCGTATCATATAACTTATTTTTGCTGAGTATTATGGTTAAAATTCGCCACGGAATGTTCCGTTATTACTTCCACTAGGTTGTTGAACTACGGTTCCATTAGTGATTGCGGCATCCCACTCTTCAAGTGTCATGCCGTGTTTTTTGGCTGTTTCCTCACGCAACTGCCTAGCATACTGTTCAAACGCTTCTTTTGTAAGGAACATATCTGTTATTATTTGTTTATCCATTTGTCTCGATTTTTATATGCGTTATATATAACACCAAGAATACCTAATAGTGTAATGACACTAAATATCCTTTCGGGTGATGGGTCTGGTATTATTAAAATAATTGCTATACCTACTATTGCTGTTTTAATTAAGTATCCTATTGCTATTGATATTAATGTAAATAATTTTCTCATACGCTACATTTAATAATAAATATAAGATAACGTATATACTTTGCCTATACAAAAAAGATCGTATAAGAGAAGATTTTGGATTTTCGCAAAGTGGTCCAAAAAGGGTTATTTCGGAAATTAGGATGTGGTTGTGGGGACGGTATATGTGTATATACTGTCGATGGTGAAAAGTCGTGTTTGCGTTGAGAATACACCGTATAAATTCGCACCGCCCATGGGGTGTCGATGGACCGCAATTAGCGTGGTAGCGGATCGCGATCAAACCGCTATCGCCCCGCTAGCACCCACACCTCTTACGAACCCTCACCCTTTTTGTGAAGCGCATTAATTTTTTATACAACGCGCGATCCTTTTATACAGCACGCGTCTTTTTGTCGTTCGCTGGTTTTACTGTATTGTCTCCCATGCCTCGCATATTTCGTTTATTTCTTGTGGGGTTAATGTTAACTCGATCGCCTCCAACGCATCGTCCGTTTCTTCGCTCACCCACCCGGTAGCTTCGATTTCCATGTCTGCCTTATTGCGTAGTGTAAGGTAATGGGTGATTTTGTCTTGGTTAATGTTATTGTTCATGCCTTATTTATTTAATGTAATGTACGTCTGGTTTTCTGGGAAGCCAAATTATATGTTTGCTATTTCAATAAATTGTTTGGTTGGATACTCAGCTGCTTCCCTGTGGGCCAGCTTCCAGGCTGCACTGAGGCTATCTGCTTGATATGTTCTAGTGAACTTGAATTTACCGCTAATGTAGAAATTGAATTTGAACATGTGTTTTTTATTATGGTTGAATGTACGAGTGGGACTCTGACGAGCCCCACCCTAATGCACTGGTTATGTTTTGGGTTAACCTACCCGTTTAGGGCGATTGGCGTGCCACCAAGCGTAGTCAGGACAGGATTCGAACCTGTAAGTTTGTACGACCTCTTTTATAACCTTGTGAGTAGGGTAACGTAGGTCTCAGAGAACGTTCCTTTTTCTAAACACGTTGTGTCGCTGTGTCTAACCAATTTCACCACCTGACTATTTAATTTTTTCAATACTTGAATATACACTGGGTGTTTTGCCTAGCCCCGATTTTTCCTATCCTGTTCCATCAGTTCTTCTTCTACCTTTATCCTATTTTTTATCAGGTTGATTAATCCAGATTTCCATGTTTGGGAGAAGGTTAGTGTTTCAGCTAACATTAGCATTGCTTTTAGAACTGTAAGATTTGTGTTCATGCGTTTTATTTTTATGGTTGAATATAATAATGGGGCTCTGCCGAGCCCCGTTTTATTTGTCTTTTAATCGCTTAAATACATTCAATAACTTAGGATCGTTCTTGATTTTATCAATTAATTTCTTTGCTTTGTCATCTAAGAACTTGTTGTATTCCTCTTCGCTCTTGAATCCCATTTTCTTCCAGTCCATTTTGTTTGTTTTTTAATTGTTATTAATACCTGAATGTACGAACTATGTTCTGCCTAGTATCGTAGTTGTCGCTTTCGAGATTTAGATCGTTTCATGTGTTTACAGGTGTGTTTGTTGTTTCCACCGTACCAGCTGTTCATACTGTATCCGTTTGAGTTACCGGATTTCATCCTTAGGGCGGTTGATGTTCTACCGTCTGCTTTAGAGATTAGGGCTAATAGGAAAATTAGAACTAATGCTAGAATGAATTTTGTTGTGTTCATGTTTTTTATTTGAGATAAATATAATGTTTGTTTTATGCCTGTTCAATTACTTCAAATTGGTCTAGTTCCCAAATCATTCCTAACATTCGCCCGTTATCCCATTCTACACTAATCACATCTGCCCCTACATTATAAACGGTTCCTTCTGTTCCTGGGGTTACTGGATCTGGATCATCAAACATTTCTATTAGGCGAACTCTTTTTCCTACTAAATCGTAAATTTTCATACTTTTAATTTTTTTATTAATTAAATATAATAAATTTACTTTGACTACTAATATTAAATAAAAATGACCCCAGTATTACTGGAGTCATATTAAAATTTATTAAATTATTCATCTTCACCATCATCATCATTCTCATTCAACCATCTTACATTACCTTCTACTTCAATTATCTCATAAGTACCTTGTACTTCTTTTAATAATTCTTCAAATGTAATTTCAGAAGGATCATATCCACATCCTTCAATAACTTCTTCTTCAGAATAACAAATACTACTAAATTGTAAATCATAATCAATTTTAATAAATTTTTTCATTTGTTTTTGTTTTAATTGTTATTAATACATGAATGTACACAATTTATTTTGACAAACAAACTATATCTCTATAATAACACTATTTTCACTTACCTTCTCTTCATCATAATCCCAGAAAGTACCTTCATCAATGTCTGTAGTTGAGAATCCTAAATATAGGGGTTCATCTGAACCAGGATCATTATACCTGATTACTACTTCCATTTCATCATCGTAAAATTCTAGAATTTGTTTTAATTTTTTTACCGTCATGTTTTTTATTTTTAATTTTTAACAATACATGAATGTACGAAGTTTATTTTGACAATCAATGTTTAATTTAATTTATTCTCTAATTGTAAAAACATCACCACACTCTAAATCAAAATCATCAATTTTATTTATTATAGTTTTTTCTAAATCAGAGATTGTTGACGATTTAATTTTCATCAATTCTCCACTATCTAAATCTTCAACAACACAACTAATTATTCTACTTACTCTACAACCTTTAGATAATTCATTTACATCATCAATTTTAAATTTTCTTTTAATTACTTTAAATCTTTTCATTTGCTTTTGTTTTAATTTTAACAATACGTGAATGTACGAAAATAATTGTGACAAACAACGAACAATAAAAAGACGATCTTACGATCGTCTCTCAATTAAAATCAAAAGCAATGAAAGTTAAATTATTTTACTTCAGCCTTTGCTGTGGTGTCAGCTGGTGCTGCAGTGGTGTCTGTTTGAACCGCTGTTGAGTCTGTGGAAGCAATTGTTTCAGTTGTGGGCGTTCCGGAACCACATGATGTAAATGCTAGCGCCGCAAGTACAATCAATAAAAATGTCATTTTTTTCATATGGATAAATATACAAACAATTTTTGCCTTCACCAACCCTCATCACATAAAAAGAGCCGATCTTACGACCGGCTCCTCCAATTAAAAATATCAAAAGTATGAAATCAACTCTTCACTTTGTCAAGTATGTTTTGTAACGAATGTTTTATATTTTGTTTCATTTCGGCTTCTAATTCCAACCGTTTGTTTTCTAATGTGTCGTCGAATTTTTCAATTATAGAATTGTACAGGTCATCGTCCTCAACTATAATGTTGTAGCCGTAGACGTGGTTGATCAGGTTGATCATTCGATGGTCGATCACCACAAAAATCCCCTTGGAGTCGTTCTTGATAAACCGCTTGTTAGAAATGGGGGCGTAGGTCAACCTACTATTCTCCATCTCGATCAGGGACAAACAAATGTCGGTACAAAACGTCTCCTCTACGGTTGCGGGTTGGGTTGGGTCGAATCTTTCTTTCAGGTACAAATAAATTTTAAACAATAATTTTGATAATGTGTTCATGCTTGCTTTTTTAACTGGATTAAATTTACTAACCCTACTCTGCCTTCACAATAACCTCTAAGTTGAGCGACTCCAGATCCACTTTGATCCCCACGGGCTCGTACCCCTCCTCGATCAGGCGGGCGATAAAAACCTTTAGGTCGTTCCGGACAAAAAACCCTCCGCGTGCGGTGTAATCACCGTCTTTCCAAAAAATCATTTCTGTTTGTTCCATGGTTTTAATTTTATGGTTTCAATGTACACCAAAAACACTGCCTCTCCAATCCACGTCTACCACCCCTAGGTCCTCGATCTTCACTCGAGCCGTCCCCTTACTCTTAATACCCAGCGCCTTAGCCGCACTGGAGGAGAGGTCGATCACCCGACCTTTGACGTACGGCCCTCGATCCACAATACAAACCTCCACCTGGCGACCATTCTCCAGGTTGGTCACCCGAGCCACCGTACCAAAAGGTAGTGTCTTGTGGGCGGCGACCATGAGATTCTGATCGTACACCACCCCTGAGGCCGTCTGGCGCCCGTGGAAGCCGGGGCCGTACCAGCTGGCGATCCCGAATTCAGTTGGGTATGGTTTGGTGTCTGCGGTGGACAAAACCGATAATAAAACAATGAGTATCTTTATCATAAAAAACGTTTTAAGGGCTATAAGATAAATAATTTGGGTGGGGGAGCCAACTCCCACCACCCGAGAAAACAGCCATTTAAAATGGTTGGCTTCGCAGCTGACTCTTAAAAAACATACACGATCGCTTTTTCACCAGTTGATTTACCATTCTTGGTAACAAAATAATCTGGATCCATTCCACTGGAAACGATGTCTTCAATCAATTCCTCTAATGTGGAAAACTGTCGGTTGTAAAAAGAACATTTTAAACTGTACATACTTGATTTTTTTATTGATATGAATATAAAAAAGGGGCCCTGCCGGGCCCCATCTAATTTACTAATCCCATCTTTCACCTACAACATCAGCAAAATCATTACTTTCCATTTTGGCGATTTTGTCATCATCATAACCATCATTGTAACAAAATTTGCTTATTAATTCCTCAGAATAAATTTCAAATCGTTTTCCATTTGATAATTTGATAATAAATAATTTACCTAATGCTGGATGGAATTGGTTGGTTGTTTTGATTTTTGTGATTGTTGTCATGTTTTAATTTTTTATTGACATGAATGTACAAAAATAATTGTGACTACCCACAAAAAAAGACCCCACCCTTGCGCCCCAAACTCGATGTTGGCAGCGGATAATAGGGTGGGGTTGGTCATAAAGACCCGCGTTTAAGCAGCCACTTCTTCGACGGCTGCTTCTGTATTGGCGGTCGCCTTTGGACGACCTGCTTTCACTGTAATTCCAGCCGCAATCTTAGCTGCTTTGTCAGCCAATTTTGCTTGACGTTTGCTGGATGGATTGGACGGACGTCCTTTCGCAATTATTCCGCCGGCTGCTACTTTAGCTGCTTGTGCGTTAAGACGTGCTTGACGTGCTGATCCCTCTAACACTGGGCGACCTCTTCTTGCGGATGTTTTGTTTTCTATTGACATAACCTTTTTGTTTTATTTTATTATTTAATACTTAAATTTACGAACCTGTTTTGCCTAAGCCAAGTTTTCTTGTGGTTCTATTTCTTCTTCTTCATCCCTTCAAAATGTTTACTCAGAAACTTTGTTTTTTCAGAATTTAAAGCAGATGATTTCTTCTCCATATCTTGTAATTTAGATAGTAGTTCTCTTCTCTCTTTAACACTTAGCTTAGATATTGAAAATTCTTTATTGTAACCATTACTTGGACTATAATTAGACCATCTTAAATCACTCCAGTTTAAATCGCCCCTTTCACTTGAAACTCTTGAACTTGTTAAGTGTTGATGAGTACCACCAAATGAATACTTCTGTCCATCAATAGAAAAATAAAGTACATCACTACCTGATGATAAGTTTCTGATAACTAAATCATTATTCAATTTTTTCTCTTTACCAGAGTCTTTATCATAATATTGACTAGTTACATTTTTTTCAGATAGTAATTTATTTACATCTTTCTTAAGATTACTAATTTCTTCATACCCTTCACTTAAATGTTTTACTGACTTGTCGATAAATGGACTAGAATCAGTATCAATAATAAACATATTAGAATTTGAAGTTGCATTATATTTTAATGAAGAAAGAACTCTACTCTCTTCTATCTCTGAATGTGAAAAACCAAAAGTATTTTTTGAAACTACTCTACCTCTACCTCTAATAAAAGATTCAACATTATGAAAAGTGCCTAAATCAGTTGAATAAAATTTATCACCTTCTCTTCTAATTGACAATAAAGTATCAGTACGGTCTTTAAACTTTCTATTATGAATCTGATAAGGGCCCATAGGTGAAGCAATTACTAAAGTTTTACCATCTTCAAGTACTGATGATAAATCACTAATAGAAGTAATATTTGTTAAAACTGACTTTACTTTACTTTTATCTTTCCCTTCTAATTTCCCAGTTGGTTCTTTAGTCAATTGTAATTCTTGTTTATTTGTTAATCCTTGAATCATGTTTTTATTTTTTAATTTTAATAATGCGTGAATTTACACAAAAAACTTTGCCGAACACCATTTCACAAAGTATAGGTAAGTCCTATTATTTCAAAATGTTCTACAAATTGCTTAGGCGTAAATGACAATTCCCATCCTTTACACCACCCAGCTATACCTTTAACTAATACTTCTCCTTCGTCACTTTCATTGAAAATAACAATATCGTTTTGCATAACAATTACATTGATATTTTCACTATCAGCTATTCCTTTAATACATTTAAATTTCATAACCTTTAATTTTTGATTCGTAATGAATGTACGAAAATTGTTTTGACAAACAACAAAAAATGTTGGTGTTGATGTATGAACACACAAATAGCTTTACTATGTGTAAAGCGTTTCGTCGTTTTATGTCTATCTCGGTTTTGGCGGTGCCGAGCCACTATGCCTGGTTCATTGTTAGGATTGCCACTATGTCATTAGCATAAGAACTGAGTACAACAATAAACAACTATTCGAGTTACAACCCTGGTGGCGCCGGTGTTGTTTGTGTTGGACGTTAATAAATATACACTAATCCTTGTTCCACCACTCCTTTATCTCCTTCTTCGCGTAGTTTGCAAACAATGTTGCAAACAACACAATGAAAAACATTTGCACAATACGGTAGATAGGACCGATGATGGGATGATTGCGATGATGTCTCAACCACCAGTAACCACCACCAATGATGTACAACAAACAAAACGTACTCAGTGGTATTGGGTTTGTAGTCGCACTACCTTCTAAAATAGGTACGTCGGGTGCTACAAACAAAAGTATCCAAGCGAGTGCGTACGTTGCGTAAAAAATTATCATATATTTTGTTTATTATGTTCGTTCATTATAATAACTACTGCTAGTGCTGCACAAAACCAACCTAAAAAAGCGCTGGGGTTGTGTTGTATTGCTGCGTTTATGATGTTGATTATGTCCATCACGAACGCCAAAATCCATAAGTTTTTTACCATTTTTTAATTTTTATTTGATTAAATTTACAAAAAAAATTTTGACAAAACAAAAAATTTTTAACAAAAAACAAAAAAAAACGTTGCAAAAAAAAAGTATATACTGTTTGTTGTGAAAGAGTTGGAGTGGCGAGGAAAAAAATTGGACGGAACACAACACACCCTAACATACTACCATAACACCATTCCACATACTACTCGATACAACATAACACTACTACACTTACTACATTCTACACATACTCACTATTTTCCACATTTGCGCTACAAAAAAATGTGTATTATTTTATGCGTAAGGACGTTAAATCAGCGCTATTTTCAACAACTCCATTAACACTCCAATTACATATACCACAGTAAAACCAGCAACTAACAACAAACAAATAATTATTCCTATACCCCACTTATTATCATCATCACCACCCATTATTGTATTTGCTATTCTACCTACGACATAAGGTACCACTATTAATACCAGCAAACCTATTAGTCCATTTAAAAATGTTGCTACATTCATATTATTATGTTATTTACTGAGTATATTATTTATTATTTTCTCCTCTCTCCAATTCCACTATATCGTCTGATATGTCATCATCTTCATCTTCCTCTACCTTATACTCACTTTCATCATAGTCATGTTCCTCTACGATTGACTCTACTACTTCAGCAGTACCTGCTATTACTTGCTTAATTGCGTCTTCTTCGGTTTCCGCTTCAACCTCATATGTCCATATTTGAAAACATGGTACTCGTTCTGTTACTATAATTTTTTTCATTGTTAATATTTTTCAATATGATTATAAATTAATTTCATCACCCAAGCATTTTCAAACTCATACATTCCACAAACTGCACAGGCTTCTTCTTCGGTATCATAGTAGTTTATTTTACCCTCTTCATTTTTCATAAAGTCCATATTTCTAAGGTCTATTATAACGTATTTATATTTCATTGTTCATTTGTTTTACTTGTTCAAATGTTAATTTGTCCATAACCTTTAATTTTTTATTTGATTGAATATACGACCTTTATTTTGCCTACGATACTTTCTTTACAATGAATGAATACTTGTAGTATTGTTTCTCTCCAGGTGTTAAGTGTTTTCTCCTGTCTTTAGCGTATTGTTTTGCCTCTTCGTGATTTTCGAATTCAGCTACTACTTTGCCATGTTCGCCTATGCGACCGCCTTTTTGAATTATTTGTGTCATAACCTTTATTATTTTTATGAATTTACCATTCTTGCTTTGCCAAACCAATTAGCTTTTTCATTAAATCCTCATCTTCTACTTCATCATATGAATATGAGTATTCAACTATCCATTCTGGACCAAATGACTCATAGGCCAATTCGCTATATGTTACTTTGTATTCTTCTTGTTTCTTTTCATCTTCAAAATAGAACACAATGGTGCGATACGTTTTTTTGTCTACTAATTTCATAACCTTTATTATTTTAATTGTTAATACACATCATTGCATCATGCAATCGTGCGTAATGAATATACAAATTGAATTTTGCCTTACCTAATCATCTTCTCTATCCAATATGTCAAGGATATACATTGCTGCTTTATACTTATCACCTTCACACACGTGAAGCCACATAGCAACGGTTTCTATTAGATCTTCTAGTGTAGTTTGGTCTAATATTTCTTCTAAATAATCTTCTGAATGATTACCTGATTCCATTTCAATGGTGTGAAATCGTTCAATGATTTGCTTTATCATAACCTTTAATTTTTATTATGTAGTGAATATACGCTGCTTATTTTGCCAAACACGCTTTAAGGTAAATAATGTAAACACAACACGATGAGTGCACTCCAATTAAGTACTACACCTGCTAGAAATATATAACCAAATATAATTGGTACACGTAATAAATCATAGCCATTCGCATACCAACTATAACAAGATATTATGAATAGTATTTCAAATATTATTGATAGTGTTATCATTACTATGTTTTATTTTATCTGTTAAAAATACTTTCATAGTCCTACCATCATCCTGAATGGATATATCTACTTTAATATCATATTTAACAAGCATTCTACCTAACATCTCTGATGTATGGTCAATTACTTCAAATCGTGTTATTTTTTCTGTATTCATTTTATTAACCTTAATTTTTTATTTGATTGAATTTATGAAAGAGACAGTGCCTAAGCACCTGTCTCTTCTTTTGTGTTTTGTAGATATTCATCGAGTGAACTCTTTATAATATCAACCAATCTATCTTCATCAAATGATATGTCTTCTAAATCAATTGTCTTACTATAATCAATAGTAACATCAAAGTCAAGTACAATACGAGTGTTTTCGTTATTAATACTCTCAGCAATGTTTGTACTTATTTCATCAATATCAAATTGAAAATCATTTTCTTTGATGTTTTCAACGATGTTGATTACTTGCTCTAATGAATAGAATGAAGGCATTTGTTGCTTCAATAATGCAATTGTTTCTTGTTTTGTCATAACCTTTAATTTTTTTATTTTTAACAATGAATGAATTTACAAACTTTACTTTGCCAAACCACTATAAACATCATCATAGTAGTCTTCAGCTGAATCGTATTTAGGTTTTACACCTGCGAAGTAGTCTGATGTGCAGTTAACACCCATATCAAAACTATCTATTACTATTTGTTTTTCATCTGATAGTAATTTGTGTTTGGCTGCATCTGTAATATGAACACCTTGCTGTTCTAGTTTATTGATTAGTTCTTATAGTGGTGTCATATTATAAATTTTCTTCTATCCATTTGTCAACATTTACATACCTTGCAGTTGCAGTTAAGCTATAATCATATTGACAATTTTCATAAGACATATCATGGATTTCTTCTAAAAGTTTAACTACTTCTTCCCTATTCCAACTATCCTTAGTCTTACGAATGGTTATAGTGTTGTCTTTTGGATTGACTTTTAATTCAAAGTATTCATATCCTGCTAATCCTTTCTTATGCTCATCTATTGTTCCTGATTTTACTCTATAATCATACTCAACCATAACTTCAGTAATGATATTTTCTTTATTGTATTCTTCAACATACTTCTCAATGAATGAATCTGATGTGTGAGGTAGAGATTCTGTTTCACCAAAATTCATATAGGCTTTATCAATAGGTACTTTCAAAGACTTATCAGTAGTAGCAATGATTTTTTTCCAACCATCAGGTAATTTTTCAGTACCGTTATGTTGAGAAATAATTGATTTCATAGCTGAAATATACCAATCACCTTCTTTAATTTCTTCATCTGAAAGGAAATAAAGGTGTTGATTAGCACCTAACTTATCATTGTTATTTTCCTTACCCCATAATGTTAATGCATTACCTTTTGATAACCATAATTGTGCTTTTTCATTAGTGGGAAGCATAACCACTTTTACTCTTTTAAACGACATAACTGTTTTGTTTTTAAGATTATTAATTTCAATGCTTGAATGTAGTAACGTTACTTTGCCTTTTCAAACAACTCTAACAATTCTAGTTCAGTTTTACTTTTAACTAATTCAGCTAAAGCATTATATACTTGTTCACCTAATAGTGTTGGACTGAATAATGATTCAGCATTTGTCTTCTCTATATCATCAAATATTCCATTGTCTTCAGCTATATCAAATAGCTCACGACGTTCTTTTTCTGATAATGTTCTGTAAGATAGTTCATCTAATAATTCATCTGTGTCGAATTCTTCTAGACCTACTTGTACTTCTGTTGTTATATATCTACTCATAATTTATTGTTTTATTAATTTATATTTTACAAAATAACCTTTTAATATTTCATCATATGCTAAATCAATTACAGTATTGTCTGTGTACCAAACATTATTGTCTTGTTTTGAATATGTAGCATCTAATACTTTTTTAATTTCATCACTGTTTATTTTATTATAAAAAACTAAATACATAGCACATATTCCATCTTTAAAGTAATAGAACTTGTATGAATCAACATCATCAACTTCAATGAACGGAACACCAGTTTTAGTTAGCCGTAATACTGCGACATTGCTCTGTAGAAAGTTTGTGCCATATTTTCAAACTCTACCAAACCAATATTTTTGCTAACACACATATCAATTCTATCTTCACCTAAAACCATACACTCATACATTATTCCTATTCTGTTTGCGTATGGGTCACGGTCTGCATACTTTCTAAAATCATAAAATAATATACCTATCTGGTAAATTTTATCTTCATCATTTTTAAAAGTTTTCCAATAACAGAAATCTTCGTTTTTATGATTTTGGACGTATCTTCTGTATCCTAATTCTTTTAGTTTGGTTTCCGTTTCAGATAACCATTCATCCCAAGAAGTACTACTGCTAACATCCGCTATAAGTAATGGCGGTTGAAGTGGTAATTGAACATTTGTGCTTTCTATTGTCATTTTTGCTAAATTAAAAGTGAGTAGTTCAAAATCCGCCACTACTCATAGCGGAAAACGTTGTTGATGTTGTTGTTTTCCAATGTTCTGTCTTAGCTATAAATTCAATATCTTGTCTTGACACACCAACTAAGTTTTGTGATTTAGCGAACAGACTGCTTAGTAGTGTTGCTGTGAGTATTAGTCGTTTCATAGTTATTTATTTAGATTATTGAACTACATATGGATGACATTCCCATTTGCCGTCGCGGTATAGGTACTTATAATATTTGCCATGTACATCTTCTTTTAGATATTCATCTAAACTAATTGACTGAGCATCAACATCATCCTCACCTCTATCACGTCCGTAGGCTAAACAGAATTCTTTAACGTGAGTTTTTCTATCATCGAATTTTTGTTGATAACCGATTTCCTCACCTAATGTACTTAAATCACCTAATTCAAGTAATTGATTTATTTTGTTTTCATCTTGATAATGTTCATCAAGTTTTTGACCTACACCACCTTTGTAATAACCATCATATTGACAGTAGATGTAAGTGACTGTGTTGTCGGGATTTAATTTACCAATAATTGAACGTGTTGCCATAATTTTAATTTTTGATTTGATTAAATGTACAAACTTTATTTTGCCAATCTAGTATTCAAATTCATCATCATAGTCAAATTCGTAGTCATATCCCTCTTCCGTTTCAGTAAATTCATCCATTTGTTCATCATCGAATTGTTGGATATATTTGTCAAATGCTGATTTGAAATTATAGTTTAGTTCTATTAAATCATGTGTTAGTTTTTCCCATTCTGGAAAATTATCACTGTATTTAGACAAACTATCATCATATTCAGATATGAATAAGTAGAATGACCACATTGGTACTTCCATTATTTTGTGGTCGTTTAGTTGAAGAATGAATGTACTTTCTTCATTATCAGTGAATTTAATTTCGTAACCGTTTACTTTCATTTCGTTCATAACCTTGGTTTTTTATTTAATTGAATATACAAATTGAATTTTGCCTATTATATGTGTGATATTGCTTTAAATATCAATCCTATAAATAATATTATTATGCTAGTACTGGACCATAATGTCAGAAAATAGAGTATGTCTTCGATTTTATTTTTCATAACCTTTATTTTTTAGATAACTCATTATATCGTATACTGTAAATGTATCTCGTACTGGTGAATTGATAAGTTTTAATACTATAATAGCGTCATCATAACTGAGTTTTGAGTATTTGTTTCTAACGCTATCAATCTTACTTGGAGTTGGATTATATTTTTTACTTGCGTTAAGTAATATACTATAATCACTTTCTTTTAATCCGAATGTTTGTGTCATAACTAATTATTTGGTTAACGTGAATGTACAAAATTTACTTTACCTTAGCTGGTCTTCCCCTGGGTTTTCCTGTTTTTACATATGGTACCTTAGGTTTTATTTCATCTGGATTTTTCTTTGGTCTGCCACGTCCACGTCCTGTTGAAACATATTCAACTTTAGTTTTAAGTAAACTTGGATCTAATTTTGGTCTACCACGCCCTCTCTTAGGTGCATTGTCAGTATTAGTTACTTTAACATCACTAGCTTTAATTCTGTGTTTTTTCTTAAACACTCTCGGATGAACAATTAGTGCATCTAAGTGAAACGCTCTAAATGCTCCATTAATATCGTAACATTCATATCCACCATCTTTCCATCCTGGTGTATTTGGTTCATGTTTCTTACTGAAATAGAATTTACCTGGATTTTCACTGTCGTAATATATTGCAGGTAATACTTCAATTTCAGGTTTGAAGTCAAGATAATACTGCTCGTCAGTGTTTAGTTGATACGCTTTGCGTGCGTACATTTTGTTTTTGATTTCTATTACTTTCATAACCTTTAATTTTGATAAATGTACGAAAATTACTTTGCCAAGCATGTTTAAAGGTTACTCTTCAGCATTCTGGTTCCAGCTCCGAGAAATTCCATCTTACTTAGCCCATCTCACCGCTGTGTGGGGACTGAAGTTTATAACCTAGTAGTCAGGACAGGATTCGAACCTGTAATGCTTACCACGTTAAGGCTGTCTGTAAGCAGTGCTACCTACGACCTGCGTCTACCACGAGCATGGACACCACACTCCATTCCGCCACCTGACTGAAATAAATTTATTAATTCAATTTTGCCTTTCCAAACATTAATTCACCTAAGTCTTTACCTTCATCACTTAAGCTATACAATATTTCTCCATCCTCACCTACACTTAATGATAGTAAACCTTTATCTAACATTCCAGTTAATGTTTCATCAATGTATAAACCGTGAGCCGTTTTGAATGTTTGTTCCATTTCATCACCATCTAATAAATACGTTTCACGTTTACCCGTGATATATTCGTTATAGACTGTGTCTACTGTTTTTCTAATTTCATCTAACCAGAATTGAATCATTGAATCTGATAGACGTTCATTAACAGGTAGTGTATCTTCTACTTCTAAAATACCCTCAATCAATAGTTGAGCGTAGTCGTTTGCTGATTTGATGTTGTAATTCATAACCTTAATTTTATTAAATGTACAAAAGGAATTTTGCCTATCAAAGATTTTTATACTTCCATATAAAACCACCAGCTGTTTTATTTCTACCTTTAACTACCATGGAAATATCTCCTCGCTGTATACCTAGTTCAGTAGCTGCTTCCTTTATTGATTCCCATTCTTTTATGATATTCATTTGTTTATCAAATTGTATTATGTTTTTTCCTTTTCTACTTAAAGAAGTTAAAATAAATTCCCCTTCGTCTTTATATTTCCAAACATAATTATTGGCCTTTTTTTGCCTACCTTTACAACAAGATGATATATCTCCTTTATGTATTTTCTTAGCTTCCATTACGGAAGGCCATTCTTGAATAAAATTTCCTTTTAAATCATATTGGTTAACAGGTCGACTTCGATTAACACCATTAGTATCATATAAAAAATGAAATAATGTTTTTTCCCATCCTAACATATTAATGTAATATTGTTTCCAATATATTTCACACTCTTTTAAATTATCTACGGAGCATTCTTCAATAATTTCAAACACATGATTTTCAGGTCCATATTTGATTAATGACCTATATATTTTATATTGTTTGTGGCAATTGGTTTGTTTATATTTTAACCACCTTTTATGGATATTAGTAGATTGTCCTATATAAACTTTACCAGAAGGAGAGGTGATTTTGTAAATCCCGATTATAGGGGTAGAGGAATTGATATTTATCATCGCAATATGTTTTAAGCGACAATAAATATTGCTTTTTTAAACCTCCTTAACAGGAGGTTTTTTTATTTTATCCACTCGTCTACAGCATATTGGAAAGCAGCGACAGGTGAAATAGCATCATCTTCTCTCATTGTTTTTAATGCTGTATAAATTACTTCAATTTCAAGACCTTGTTCTGAAACCTCGTCTAATAATGTACTAATAACAGCCATATCTGTTTGTGCACTCATTTATTATAAAATTTTGTTATAAATATATTAGGCTTCCCACTTCGATTTCTTAAATGCAGGATCTTTTTCAACTAAATACTTTAGTATATCAATGTGTTGTAATAACATTGTTGTTGCCTCATTTCTAAATTTAAAACATTCAATCAATTCCTTATTTTGAACGTGCTGCATTTTGTCTAGGTCTATTATTTGTTGTTTTATTTCACCTAAATGTAACAAAACACCCATTAATAATACTAAAACTATTGCTAATAAAGCGGATAAAACTACTATTGCTATTATCATCTGTAATATAATCTTTGGTTATTAAATGCACTTACTTTATTCCCCTCAATATAATAATAAAATTGAGCCATACCACAAATATTTTTTGACTCTAACATTATATTCTTACCTACAATATTAGCAAATAAGTTATTTGATCTATCAACAACATCTTGTGATGCATCTATTTCATACATTCTCGCTTCACCTACCTCACTAATAAACATTCCACTATAAAAACCTTGTAATGTAGGATATTGTTTCATAAATTGATCTACATTACACCAAATGTAAATATTGTTAGGTTTGTTAGACAACGCTTCAACCATTGTTGAATCAATTACATAACTCCAACCACCAAATTGTCCAACACCAAATAAACCACCAGGTGAACCATGTCCTAACATTATGATGCGTTCATGTTCCTTAATTAATTCGTATACTTCTTTTTTATCAATTCCTCTACCATTTAATACAGTTGCATCTGTTATATCAGAGTAGATTGGCTTTAAAAAGTCAGTACTGCGGTCGTCTGGGTGTATTACTAATGTTTTCATGGAATGAATATACGAAATTTATTTTGCCTGTTAAAATAATTCTCCATCAAGCCCTCCTTGTTCAAGTAACAAGTCTGCAAGTTTATCTAATTGCGCTTTCACTTTACTAATTGATGTATAAGCCGAACCAATATTGAACATTATTGTACTGATGTTGTCTTTACCTTCTAAATCACCTAATTTGTCTTTAATAGAATATAATTCAGATGATAACTTGCTGAGTTGTTCTACTTGTTCTTCTGTTAATGAATAGGTTTTAGGAAGTTTAATTACTCCTTTTAAGTCTTGGATTGATGTTTTCTTAGTCATTTTATTTGTTTTATTTAGTTAAATATACAATAGAGATAGTGCCAATCAACTTTTGATTGACACTTCTTCTTTATCATCTATAATCATGTACTGACCACTTGTACCTAAGCAATCAATAAACCAGTAACGATTACCATCAGCTTTACCTTCAACATCAATTTTATTTACTTGAGTATGACCTACTACTTGAACTATTTGTTTACGTAGTGTATTATGATTAGCAGACATTAATGATCTTGGTCTAATCCATATTGGTGATTGTTCTGTGTTGTCGCCATATGGATTTAGGAAATCTAGTCTCTTATAACTAACCATAGCTCCAAATTCAAATGTACGTGGTTTATATGTGAATAAATCATTTAACAAATCAGCAATACTATCTACAGTCCAACCATCAATACCAAATACATTATTCATAAACTCACTACTAACACCAGCATGTGTAAATAGGTACTTATCTAATTTATAAGCCATTTGTAAATGATGCTTATTTTCCTCTATTAATTGATTAATAGCAGGAGCTGATTTGTGTTGGTAGCCTGAGTATTGTTCATCAATTCCACTCATATAATGGAAATCATGATTACCAGTTAATAGAATTACTTCTGCTTTACCTGATTCCTTATATTCAAGTATTTCTTTGAAATTATGGATCTGTTCAGCCGCTGATAAATCAAATGAATCGAAATAATCACCTATAAAGATAACTCTATCAGGTTGTTCTTGTTCAACTATTTGCTTCCAAATGAAGCGGCCGTGAGTGTCTCCTAATACTAATGTTTTCATAATTCTTCCTCCTTTATTTTTCTAACAATTACAACCCAACATTTACATGAATCGTCTGAATATTGTTTAACTAATCTGTATTTTAATGTGTCATAATCAAATTGAACTACTTTAGCATCTGGTGTACCTTGTGTACCTATTCTGAAGTCAGATGATTGAGTTATTCTACTACAACCTAACAATACAATTGACATTAGTAAATATTTCATTTTAAATATTTTTTCTTTAATATTAAGTTATAATAATCAATTGTTTCCTTCTTATCACCAGAATATACTGTCCATTTTTGTGGAAATTCCTCTCTACATTGTTTTATTCGCTCTGCTTTAGACTTAGTCTTATCAGTATTTCGTTCATAATATAACCAAGCTTCCCAATAATTATGTTGTTCTACTGCTTGAACTATTAATGCTATTTGGTATCCAAAAAATACAAATGACAATACAGGAGCCCATTCAAATCTATAGTCAATATCAGACCACTTTGTTTTATATCCTAATCCACAGTAACTGAATCCTACTTTAAGTGGTACTGCTTTTAGATATCCTGGTTTGTCTTTATCCTTAACCCATTTTCTTGGAAAGAAATAAGGGACACCTATTCTAGTCTTACCAGCGTATAACTTTACTTTAAATGGTTTAAAGGGGCTATTTAATGCCTTTAAAAACCGTAAATCGTTTAATATGTACTTCAGCTTTTTCATACGATAAATGTAAGGCTGGAGCTTTGACACTTCAACCCTACTCAAATCAAAAATCAAAAATTAAAGGTATGTTTCTGCTAATTCGAATAGTTCTTCGTTTAGCTTAATATCTTGCTGGAAGTTCTTAATTGAACGAGATTTTCTATTTTTACGTCCATAACTGAACCCTCCATTTATTAGTTTTTCTTGTACTCTATTAAACACAGCCCACAAGTCATTACCTGCATCTTCATTACGTGTTGGTGCAAGTAATGCATCTATATTGATTGAGCTTTTAGTTCTCAATGCTGCGGCTCTAACAGCAAATTCTTTCATTGCATTCTCAGTTAATTCCTTAGCTTTGAATGTGTTTATTTTCTGAACCAATCCAGGTAATTTAGCGATCACCTCATTAATTTTGGATTGTAATGTTTCAAATGTATAATTGATGTGTCTGATTGATACATTGTTAAAATCAGCATCACTAACTACTAATCCATTACTACATACTAACCTAAATATACCTACTCTAAAGTTGAATGCTGCTTTACCATCATGACTATTTGTCAATAATATTTGTGGATATGCATCATCACCATCCTTACCAGTAATCATAATATCAGGATGTCTAAATACAACAATGTGTTTTTGATAACCTTTACCTTTACGAGCTTTAACCTCTTGTGCTTTAGTTACCTGCCATCCTAGTGACATTAAATCCTCTACCACTCGTGATGTTGGTGTTTGAACATATTTGTCTGTTAAATGGGGTGCTTTGTCAGTTGTAAATACTGATGGAGCGATTTCTTTGATTTGATCTAATGTGTACATACCTTTTTAATTTTTGTTTTTAATGATGTTTGAATCTACTAACCTTGCTTTGCCTTCCCTACTATTTCAATTAATTTATTTAAACATGCTAATTCTGATTCTCTAAATGAATTTAAAGGATATACCTCAATAAAACATTCATTTGTTACAAGATTCCAAATTTCATAAGATTGATGAGTTGGTAATCCACTTAAATTATACTTCTCTCGAAAAAATCTAAATGCTTGTTGATAAGTTGGTGCTGCGTATTGTCTACCTAAAGGTACATAACTATTTTTCCATGTAGATATTTTATCTTCCTCTTCTTGCCTCATCATAATAAATTGTCCTTGATGGGTATAAAAAGCAATACAAGGTTCATCAAATTCAAGTTCTTTTAAAGCTAATGCTTGTTCGTATGTTACAAATTCTTTTTCCATAACCTAAATTTATAAACTTTATTTTGCCTATTCAAAATCTCTTATTGCAATTACTTTAGGAAAGCGTGGTATTCCGTCTGGTGTTAATTCGAAATATTTCACTGTAGCCGTTTTACCTATTAGTCCCTCTCTACTATGCCATAATTTCTCAATATATTCCCAATCACCATTCACTGTAGCGTCAAACGCTTTTCCATTTATTTCGAAGTTCAGACGACCCACTTTGTTTGTGTGGTTTCCTTTTCCTTCCTCAACTCCTAATATTGTAAATTCTCCATCTTGAAATGATTTATGTTTCAATAATGATTTAGAACGTTTATTTTCATATAATGAATTTGTTCTAAGCATTTGTCCTTCATAACCAGCACTCATATAGTCGAAGTAATATGCTGATAAGTCATTTTCATTATCGATTTGATCTGTTTGTACTATTACACAGCACTTAGGCCAATCGATTTTATTCAGGAATGAAAATCGTCTTGCGAATGTTAAATCGATACTTGGTACATCGTAAATGTGATATTCAATTATATCAGCACTTAACTTTAAATCATTAGTTGTTGGTTTAGTTTTCCTAACCAATGAAATAATAGCATTGAAATCGTTACTTAATTTATCAGTATACAATTCTCCATCTAATATCAAATCAGGTAACGCTTCAAATATTGGTTTAAGTGATTCAAATATATGGGGTGCTGAAATAATTTGTTTACCGTTTCTAGACCACATTCCATCTGATCTAACAATACATCTAACACCATCTAATTTAGGTTGACTAAATATTGGATATGCAATTTTATCTTTGTAATCATTGTAATCGTGAGCGAGCATTGGTTTAAAGTAGATTGGTGTGTCTATTTCGCTTATGGTTTCAAATGAACCTGTTTCTTTTCTTTTGCGGTGCAAGGCGACAGCCTCCGCAAGTGCTTGCTCTTCTGCGGTTGTACCATTTTTCTTACCTATGTTTTTGGCTTCGCAGCAAGTCCATTCAGATGTTGTTTTAACCCCATCAGTATAACCTGATATTGTTCTGAAGCATTCGTCTTTAACTTCTACTTCCCATTGATTGATTTTGCCGTTTACGGCGCGTTTGTATAGCGTTGGTAATTTCATAGCGTGAATATACAAAAGGGACTCTGCCTTTTAATGAGAGTCCCCAATGTCGTGTTTTTCTCCATAGATAAGATAATCTGGATTGATTACTTTAGCTATTTTATTTCTTTCCCCACTAGTATGTTTTACAACAATACCTTCGTGTGGTACTTTAGTTCCATCAATGAAATTGTTGAATACAAATTCATCTTGAATTTCTTGAGACCACTTACCAATGTATAATTCTTTAACATGTGGTAATTCAAGTATATCTCTAATAACTAATTTAGTATTGAGTGTATCTAAGTATTCTCCGTTTTCCATTACATCAAACCCTACGAATTTGATTTCATCCAATCCATAATCATATCCTTTTTGAATACCTTTACCATAGATTTCTCCATACAATACCACTCCTACTCCAGGCCATGCTTTTGAATCATATTCACTATAGATTTTAACATAGTTCCACATCTTCTCCTTAATATTATATTTGTCAGCTATTTCATACCACACATTAGTATCGTAGAAACCTTGTGAATCAGATCCTTTCTCAACATTATGAGAACCAACTACAAATTCATAATCAATCCACTTATCAGCTAATCTAAAGAATTTCTTTACTTTATCCCAGAATGATAATTTAGTTTTCTTTACAATACCGTATCTAGCGTTTGTACCGTGAATCTTTCTAGTGATTTGAACATCATCTTCTTCAGTAAACATTCCAGTAACATTTTTCATGTTAGGGAACTTGTAGTACACTAGGAAGTTAGGATTGTCTTGATATCTAATCTTTCTACCTGATGCTAATTGGATTTGTTTTACTGGTGGTTCGTATTTGAAAATACCCATCAATGACATTAAGTCTTGTCCTTCAGATATAATTGCTCTAGGCCCATATTTTAATGGAATAATCAAGCATTCTGAGTATACTCCTCTCAATTTAACAGTTCTAACTCTACCACCTTTACGAAGGTAGTTAGTTACATTCATAGCGTCTGATAATTCAACTGGGATAACAGCGTCAGTAGTTGCTACTACAACTAAATCGCCTACCTTGTATTCACCTTTCTTGATGATACAGTTCCACCCTCCAATAACACCTTGTTCAATGTTATCAGCACCTGGTATTTCTTTTATTTCGTCTATTCTTGCTATATAGCAGCAGCTGTTTACATTTTCCATACTATAATTTTATTTGAAATCTGTTTTTCATTTGTTCTAACTTATCAGCAGGTACACCATGCTCGTTCACTCCATTATGTCTGTTTTCTACTATAATCGAATGTACTCTATAACCATATTGTTCTGCTAATTTATAATAATTTTCCATTTCCCACTCTTGAGTAAATGTATTTGATACAACTACATTATAACCATCTCTCATCCACATTTCAGTTTTTTCTCTACACCACTCATGAGCTTGTTTTAGTTTAGTAGGATCAAATTTATATTCTCCATCTTTCATAAAGAACATATCTGCTTCAATATGTTGATTACATACTCTTTTGGCTAATGTACTTTTACCCGCACCTGGTAATCCTCTAAGTAATATCAATTCTTTCATTATTGTTCTCCTTTTAAACGTTCTTCGTGATGATCTGAAGGTAAACTAGTTGCTTTGACCTCCCTATCTTTAAGTAATTTTACTACTTCATTTAATGAATATGGAGTTAGATTATTACCATCCATTCCTACATCCATTGCTCTACCACCCATTATTTTTCTGTTAGCAGGTAAGTGAACGTGTCCAAATAAATGGAATCTACCCTTATTCATATTATGCCAGCTAGTAATTGGATAATGCATCAATACGAATTCTAATTTATTTTCACCTTTGTGATTATAAACAGTTAACATTTGGTATTGAGATGTATTTGTGAATATACCTTGAATACCTTGTCTGTTATTTTCAATGTGGTGATCGTGATTACCATATAGTAAGTAGATATTCTTACATATAATTCTATCTCTGAATTCTTTAATTGATTCAAATCCACCAAATGACCAATCACCTAAGTGAATTAGGATATCATCTTGACCTACTACCTCGTTAATGTTATTAACAATAGTAGAGTTCATATGTTCCAATGTTTGGAAGTCTCTAGTTTGATCTACTGGAATTGATCCGTCTTGTCTTCTCCAGTTAGTTATTCCTCTACAAATGTTAGTATGATTGTAGTGAGTATCTGAAGTGAAGAATAGTTGTTGTCCTTGTTCTAGTGTGATTTTCCACATAACCTTTAATTTTAATAAATGTACGAACGTTGCTTTGCCTATCAAACGTCTTCTTCTTCATCTCCAATTATCAATGAATAATGTACTCGCCCATTTGATAATGTATAATCGAATCGTGTACCTACATTTCCATTTCTATTTTTAGTAAATGTCATATAAGTACCTCCTCCATCACGAGGTGATTCACGTCGCATTTCTCCCATAGCATCAAATAAGTGTTTTAATTTATTTGAACCTACGAATTCACCTTGTTTTGTTACTTGCTGAATAGCTAGGAATGATGTAAATTTATTATCAGCGTTTTCACCTTTATTATGTTTGATACATACATCAACGAACCATGCTTCAGCTGTTTTCCTATCCCAATTATTATCATCTCTAACTGCATCAATAATTTCAGCTGCACTATCAATTAGTACTAAATCCCATCCTTGCGCTAATATTTGTTCGAATACATCTTTAGAGTTGTATTCTAAATAATCAGCAGTAAATAATGTATTTATCCTACCGAAATGTGGGAAACGCTCTGTATATTTAAACATTTGTTTACGTCCCATTTCACCACTAATAAATAAACACTTACGTTGATCATCGTTATCTTGAATATTTGCTAATATGTCAAGTAATACTGTAGTTTTACCTACACCTGGATCACCTATAATCATATAGTTTGATGCACATGGTATTCCTCCTTCCTCACTAAATAATTCATCAATCATTAATCCACTCTCCATTACATCTAACATTCGATTATCGATATTAAGTGAATCGAGTCGTGTAATTTTTGAAAAGTTAATTAGTGAAGGTACGTGTGTAATGTTTTTTGCTGGACGGCCTCGTCGTTTTGTTTGATTCATAACTTTAATTTTTGATTTGATTAAATGTACTAAAAGAATTTTGCCTAATCAAGCATTTGTTTTGTTATCTTTTTAGATAACTTGCGATCGTATTTTTTCTTATTTTTAAATACGCGATGGTGATTTACATTAGCACCATATTCAATATCCAATTCGCGTTCTGCTCTGCGAATTGCTGTTAATGTTTGTTGCTTTGTGATTTTCATAATGGCATAAATATACGAAACCTACTTTGCCTCTATGTATAGTTTTACTTTTTCGAACCACTTGTCATCATAAACACCTCCAGATTCAATTATAACAAGATTCATTTCTTTAACCATCACCCGCATTATTTCTTTAACAGCGTGAGTAGTCATTCCAACATAACCCCAGTCTGGATCTAGTACGTTATGCCCCATTTAAGTCATAACCAATTCTGGTAACTCTTTCAATACCAAAAAAGCCTCCGCAAATATATACGGGGTGGTTTTGTAAGTTCCATTCTCTTGTTTAAGTGTAAGTTTATAGCAGTGGTCGTCTATACTTATTTGGCATCTACCACCCCATTCATCTGCTAATGTTGCTACTGGTGTAAATTCTGCACCGTTATCCAAAACGGCTTTTTTGTCTGTTTCTACTTTTTTATACATTTTTGTAAGAATTAAAACGGGGCATAACAATGTATATAAGGCATTGCTGTGTACCGTTGGTTAAACATTTATTTCGATTTATAAGTTAATCTCATTTTTCAAGTTTTGTGAAGCAACGCCTCATATACTCAACGTGAATGCGTATTAATTTTTTATATAACTTATCAACAAACTCTTTTGGGTCTTGTTTGTTATCGTCCATTATAACCATATTCTATTCGATTTGATTTTTCTATTAAAACGTGATTTAAAAATCTATGAATATTAAGGTAGGCATCTTTATTAGTTTGTTGTTTATATAACTTAACTAATCGTCCAGCTGACTCTATTTGTTCTTTGGTTTTACATGATCTAATAACATCTAAAACCCATTCCGAAACTTTAACGTAATCCATTTTTTTGCTTTTATTGAACATACAAAAATTTTTTTGCCTTTCCACCAGAAATTTTAATGTACATTTGATTACTTATTAATGAAGTGCTATCTACTTCTTGTCCTAATATATCGTAATATCTGATTTTATCTTCACTAATATCGTTTACTTTAACTGCTATTATACTTGAATATTCATGTTTATCATCGAAGTCAACTTGATTTAGTCGATAATAATTATAACCGTTTATTAAATTTATCTCTATACCAATTTAATATCTTATTTCGAGTTGGGTAATACCATTCATATTTGAAGAAGTTCTTCCATTTAAAATGGTCATCAACATCATCCATAAATGCTAATAAATAACCTTTCAATTCTTCAAATTCTTCTTCATTAACATCTTTTTTAAATGGTACTTTATCACCCATAAGAGTTAAATCATATGATTTGGAATAGAAACTTTTTATTTCTTTAATAGCATTATCTACACCAATATCGTCTAACTCACCATAAGTTACATAGTAACTCATTAAATCACAAATTTCAAACGTTTGTTTGTTTTTTCTGGATTGAGTAGGGAATGTAAATTCATCACTTCCACTCCAAGTCCAGAATGTATACCAGACTGATGTTGACCATCTTGAATATGACATATTATCTTAATTTAGCATATGTTACAAAATCTAATGCGCTTATCACTATATCAAATTTAACTTCATTCTCAGCAGCAATTCTTGCTTCAATATTATCAAATATTTGAGCAGATTCCTCTATATCAGCTACATTATCTGGGTGTAATGGTAGTGTTTCAGTATCGTATACTTTACTTGTTGGGGGATATTTTGGATATTTAACTACCCAATTATCATTTATTTTGGTTAATGTTCCTTTCATATTCCTAAATGTTTTTTAATTTCTTTATAACTATTTGATTTTTATCATAGACTATAGAGTAAATTTTAGTTTCCATTACCAAATTTTTCTTTATAATAATTCTCAAACTGTTGTTCAAATATTTTCTTAAATGCTTCATGTTTTGTTACATTTGTTGATAAAACCTCTTTCATTTGTTGGTTTTTTTAATATTGCTCTGCAAAGTCTATTTTCCAATTATAAGTCATTGGATGTGTGATTAATGTCGCTTGGTGTTGTAGCGCATAGCCGCACGTTATGCCCCATGAAGCAGAGCCATCTCCTCACGAAGTCTTATACCCTGTTCAACAAGGCTGCTTTTCCATCCATGAACGCTTGCCATTCCGACTAATCCATTTAGTTCTTCATTAAGCAATGCAATGTATTCCTTTTGCTTTTCTATCATTTTAAAAGCACGTTCTACAATTTCCACCATATCTTCAGAAGTGTTGCTATCCCAATAATTGTGAAGTGATAATTCACGGGACATAACAGCACCTTTGCTCAATGCGGGGTTCTGTTGTTCATTCAAATTTTCTGCTTCTAATTTCATTTTGTTTTATATTTAATTTTCTACTTCTAATCAAGTTTTGTGTTCGGCTACTGCTCATACACTCAAACGTTAGGCGAAATTATAATCAACCCCTTCCTTGTAATCTAATCCGTGTTTCTCATCAATTTTTCTAAGTTCGGCTTGAAGTTCAAACCTTGTCAATTTGTGAGAGTGTCCATACATACAAGCATTTCTATACTCTAAAGCTATTTCCCGAACTTCATCTAGGGAATAACTTTGTTTAATAGTGTTTATATTTAATTGTGGGGTTTTTGATTTATTCAAGTTTTTGTTTTTTGGTGTAATTTTGTTTTTATTTAAAGTTTTTGTTTTCAAAGTTCGTAATTAAATATAGCTGCAAAACGTTATCGGCACCCCTAACCGACATCCTGCAATAAATCAGCATTTTGATAAATATTACCAATTACTGCACATTGCTTAATCCATTGTGAAGTTTGCATATCGGCACAAGCATCATAAAATTGAGTTTCTTTCCCAAAATCAAACCCGTGTGTATTAATTGCAAGTCCACCATCAACACTAAACACAGTATATTTATGATGTCTTCCTAATTCATTTTTAAATTCTAAAATATCTCCTTCGTATATTTCTTTGTCAAACTTATCTTTCAATCCAGTAGTTTGCATAAATACAATGTGTTGGTAATAGTCTAATGAGAATTTAGCTAACTCACCAAATAATACAACTTCACCTATTAATGAAAATCCACCCAAATTAGGATATTCATATCCAAATAACCATTTGCCTTCGTGCTTATCCCAAGCTCTAAATCTTAATTGTTTGTTCATTTTATCTATTTTAAATTGTTAATCATTCCGAAAGAAGGGCAGCCGATAACAGCACCTAACAAAAATGGCTGCTACAAACATTTGTTTTCAACTCAGAAGTTCTTACGAGCAGCCACTTCTGTTAGCTGCGGCACGTTAGCTTCAATTATTCCAAGAATGCAACTTCTCAGCTTCATATTTAGCTTTACTAATTAGTATAGGTGTCCATCTACCTTTATTTCTTAATGCAAGTTCTTCATTCCAAATATGCACTGTTTCAAATCTATCGTCCATTTGAACATAACTTCCGTATAATTCTTGGAATAACTGGAAGCTAACAGCACCTAAACAAGATGCCTGGTTTTCGTTTTCAATTGAAGTTTTATCTGTATTCATAATTTTGTTTTTTTAAATTAATATTTAAAGAAATTGGTTCTGTTTCTTCATTAATTTGTTTTTGTTCTTCTTCCAACTCTTCTATTCTTTTTTGAATAGCTGTTTTTGATATTATTATGTATTTGTCTTTCATTTTATTAAATTTTATTAAATTTATCAAATAATTCTTCTATTGACATTATATCATCCATATAACAATCCAATGGACTAAATCCAATACTTTCACTGGTTTCTTTTGTAAATGGATTGTAGTGGTCTGTACCATTATCATTATGTTTTAACCATTTAGCAAACTCAATACTATATAGTTTAGCAAATTCTATCATTTTATTAATTGCTTCACCTTTAGTTATACAAAAATAATCTGACCCTTTTTGATATTGTTTTACAAACTCTTCTGCTGTTGGTATTTTATTTTCCATTTGTTTTACTAATTAATTTTAATGCTTTATTTTTAATATAACACCAACAGAAATTAGTGTTTAGAAATTCGTTTAACATCATTATCACATTAGCGTGTGAGTGATGGTCTGGACATGTACCGAGTAAGTGTTGTAATATTTCTATCATAACTATTGTATTAATTCATCTATAATAATTCCACGATCATTCATCTCTTCATATAACTTTTCCCTTATAATATCTAATACCTCATATGGGTCTTTTATCTCTTGACTTTCAATTTTCCACTCAATTCCTTTCTTAGTATTGTGAGTCATTTCCCACAACACTAAAGCCATATCTAATGCTTTAACTGCTCGTAAATGAGCTACTGTGTCATCTGGATCGTTTAGATCGAATTCTAATATTGCTTTCATAACGTGAATATAGTAAAGGAGTTTTGCCAATCAATCCCACCAACCCTCAATGTGGTTTTCCATTATATCAAATAATTCTTTTCTTGCTCGTTTATGGAGCTCATGTCCCATATTCATAGCAATTTGTTGTTTATCCTTATTTTCAAACACACATTTATCTGGATTATTAACAATATAATCATACACTTCAGGATACTTAGCAAAATATTCATCAAATCGCTCTGATATTAATTCTGAGTGTAATTGTGTCATTCCTTCTTCGTACCAGTCACCTCTTTCGTCTTCTGGAATTTCTACAAATTCGAATGTTGATTCATGATAATCCATATATTCTGCTTGGTAAAATTCAGTTTTTACTTTTTCAATCAAATCAACACATTTCATCATTAATTCAGCATCTTCTTTTGCTCGAGTGTGTCTGTTGTGGTCACCAATGTATTTTGCTTGGTTTTGTAATTTAAACTGAAGGATATCGAAGATAAATTGATGATCCCAATCTCTATCTTTCCAAATAATTGGAAACCATTTAATTAAATTTTTAATTCCTTGAGCAATATCTCGGTGAAGGTATTTACCATCAAATTTCCACCATAACCTAATTTTATTAAACATAACTATACTATTTCTTTTTGTTTTCTTGGTCGTTTTTGTTTAGGTGCTCTATCAATTACTTTTTTCATATTAGCACACAACTCATATTCCTCAATCTTCTCCATATCAGCTAAACAATTTTTTAATATTGTGGTATATTGATCTTCATCAATAGTAAATACCATACCACTTGTATCTTTAAATGTAATGTCGAATATGTCGATTTTCTTGCGTTTGTGTCTAACCGCCGTTAAAACACTTTTACATATTTTTAAAATTAAATCAGAGTCCCTATCTCGGAGCATTCCGAAAAATTCAGCTTCATCCTTTAGAAATAATACATGACAAGCCATTTTCTCTCATTTGCTATAAATATAACAAACTACTTTGACTGAACCAAATTATTTTAATGAATGTGATTTATTAATACACCACCGATTGAAGTTACTTCAACGCGAATATCAGCGATTTGTTCTGGTGTTAATGTTTTCTTTTTGTGGGTGAATTCTATTCCTAATGTACCTATGTATTTACCATCAATTGATTTAATAGCAAATTCATAACCGCTTTTAGTTCCGTATTCTTCAGCAACACATTTTAAACCATGAGTTGCTATTTTTTCATCTTTAAAATCGGGAATTTCAATTACGTCTTCCTCTAATAAGTATTTAATTGGTTTTGTAAATAAACTAACTGGAATATTCTGGAAATAATCTTTAATTGAGCTAGTACCATGAGATACTATTTCATAAAACATACTGAATTTATGTATTGAGCGACCTGTAGGATAGAAATTACCACCATTATGGAATTGAGTTATCCATACTCTATCTGCCCCATAATCTTCTAACATTTCATAAATTTTATTTTCTATCTGAACATTAGTTTTTAATGATTCAGCAACCGGATCTTTCTTCTTAGCGTCTGATTTTTCTTTTGCTTTATCTAAAAAATATTTAACTACCGCTACTATTACAGGCCCTAATATACCTGTTGAAAACGCTCCTATCATTTCTGGTGCTAATATACTCATTTGTCGTTACTAGATTTTTGTGTTCCAAAATAATATGAAAATATCATTACCCATGTATTTGGAGAACTAAACATTTAATAGATTATAATATTCTTTAAAATGTTTGATTCTATCCTCTAAACCAATAGTTCCACCATTTACTCTTTTAGTTACAGAAGTAACAACAGCATCTGTAGCGCCACCATCAGCAATTTTATGTAATCCGTTTTTATGGAAGAACCAAGCAGCTGATAATAGTGGATATTTTGTTGCTACTAAATCTGGTGTTTCAAGTAAATTCTCAGCTACTACAGCATCAAATGCTTTGTAGTTGTCTTTTCCAGTTAATTGGATATAACCTCTACCTCTAAATTTAAATCCATCACCACTTGCTTCAGGACCATTACCCATTCTGCCACCATAAACTAGGTTAGCAATTTTTTCTGGTTTGCGCTCGTATAAAGCAGCTTTAGTATTATCAGGGAAATATTTTTTAAATACACCTAACAATCCTTTAGCACTATAGTTTAGATTTTCTTGTGTTAATTTGAATCCGCCTGATTCGTGTCCACATTGCGCTAGGAAATGTGCTAAACGTAATGGAGTGTTAATTTCGAATTTAGTCATAACATCGGGGATTTGTGCTATAACTGTATCTGGTATGTGACCTTTTAATTTGTCTAAGTTCATAAATTATTTATTCTTCAGTTGTAAAAAAATTCGATACTATTTTGGCTATAACAGACACTACCATAATAGCTACTGCTATTTTTTCATGTTCAATTACAACACTATATGTAGCAGCCATTGTTGCCCCAGCTAATATAGAATCAGCTACTTTTCTGATGATTTTAGGAGTGGGTTCGAAGTATCCTTTCCAAGTAAATTTCATATCTTTGATTTTTAATTTAAATAAAAAAAGGCTATATACATCGATTTGTATATAACCTAATTTAACGCTAATAAATATTAGAAAATATTAATTCTATTTATTTTCCTCTTTAGGTTTGGAAAGTAAGTCTTTAATTTCTACGAATTTTTTAGCAACTTCAGCTTTCTGAGCCTCTATAGTTTCTTTAATTTTTGCAAATATTTCTGTGGGAGTTTGTTCGTTTGCCATGATTTATGTATTTGGTAATAAATATATTGCTGGTTGTTTTATTTTAATTTTTTAAGGAATGTTACAGTGAAGTACCTAAAAGCTAAAGACTTTTAGGTTTTAAAAGTTAGACAAATATAAATATGGTTCGAATTAAAAAGCTGCAAAGAGAGGACTCGAACCTCTAAACGGCGATTCGATTAATAATATTAAACATATTATTTTATCTATTTCGTACTCCGCGGCTCCTAGACAAGAAACTGTGTTTGCCATTGAATGATATGTCATTCTAATTCCACCACTTTGCAATTACATGTGTAGAGGGAGGGTTCGAACCTCCACGCAGCGATTCAATGAAAAGCACATTGTGCGCACTTGTGGTCAACCCATACTTTTCATCTATTTCGTGATCTGCGCCCTCGAGACAAGAGGGAAACGTCTGCCTTGGTGTACACCATTCCGCCACTCTACAATTTATTTTTCTCATTCCAATGTTCTATTCTATGACAATTGGAACATAATACTATACATTTTTTTATTTCTTCTCTAAATGTTTTTTCACTACACCCAGACCATCGTAAATTAGAAATTACATATTTTTTATTTTCTGGAACTAAATGATGAAAATCAAGTGCTGCTATATGATCAAACCCGCATCTTTCACATTTAAGATTGAGAGAAATCAAATATTCTAATCTTTTATTAGCTATTTTTCTTCTTCTTTCTATTATATATTTATTTCTTTTTCCTGATGTTCTGAAATATGTTTGTTTATTAGCTTTATAAGCACATTCTTTACATTGAGTATATTTTCCATCTTTGCTTTTAGAATAAGTATGAAAATCACCCAACGGTTTTTCTTTACTACATTTAGTGCACTTCTTAGTTTCTTCCATATTGTATACTAATAAATATATGAAATCCCCCGAGACACATATAGAGATTACCACTCTACAATATTTTAAAATCACCCAACATCACCCCACACGTCTGTTATATGCTATTTTAAGAACCGACCTCAATCAAATTCTTTTTATTAATTGGCATATCTTCACCTCTAAAACCAGCATTTGGTACATATAGTAATTCTACGTTTACACGATCACTGCTATTTGGTTTTTTAACACTCCAAGTCGTAATATTACCTTCGACTATTTGACCATTTTTTATAAAGAATTTATCTTCACCTATGTATTTGTACTTTGTCATACTATTTTAATTTACAAAAGAAAACAGCATATAACAGCGTGTATAAAAAATGGCGGTTTTCGTGCCATTTAGAAACATTTGTGCTATATTCAACTGCATCGCTTTCAAGTTAATTTTTTGCTTTAATTCCGCCACTTCTTATACACGCAACACGTGGGGGAGTGGTTGAGTTAAGTTCTATAACTTATGCCTTGGGCTATTCGTTTATGAACAATAAGACCACCGCTAGTGTGCTGATCTTACGGGAAGCATCGTGGTACTGTTGTAGTCAGGGTGGGATTCGAACCCACATGAATCACTTTGAAATTTACCTACGCACCGTGAGGTAGTGAATCTTCATTATTCGCATTGCCTAATCATTGAGCGCTATTACATTTCGGCTGCCGTGCGTGTCAATATGCGTCTACAACCATTCCGCCACCTGACTATTTGAGGATGAGAAGTCCTCATGTGTTATGCGAGAATGGTTAATATATCGACCACCTTTGCTTTCTCAAGGCAATACACATTTTTAAATTAAAGACAATTTGGTGTCCTTCTAAGGGAAATATTGTGTGGTACTCCTTCATCCACATATTAATGGAGTTTTACTGTTTCAATACATTAACCCAAACCAAACATATCTTAGAACTATGTTGTAATAGAATAGTACGTCATATCTTGGTTTCCCATGAGTAATCTTAGAACAGACCTCACCTGTTAGTACTCTCTCGTTTTAGACTATTACTGTTTAGTGTTAATCACCAAATTGTCCATATATTTTCAAAGAACTACATTTTAGTACCCCAGGCGGGACTTGAACCCGCACGGACGAATGTCCAAAGGTGTTTAAGACCTTCTTGTCTGCCTTTCCAACACCGGGGCCTTTCTCCTACTATTTTATTTCAGTAGCATCCTCATCAGACTCAATCACTTGAGCGATTGCTGATTCACTTGCTGCTTTTACTTCGAACTCTTGTTCTCCAGCATCATTTAAAAACTGGATTGTTCTTGCTTCAGCTTCAGTTACTGACTGTGCATCTACGAGGTACAAAATGTTTTGTTTCTTTACTTTACCTTTACTGTCTTCTACAGTGAATTGTACTTTAACCTGATAATAAACCATAATTTATTTATTTTAATTATTTAATAATTCACTTTCTTCTGGTGTAAGAATTTTAATATTTCTTACTGGTGTTCCATCAGAATGATTTAAAAGTTGGGGTGCTATAATATCTTGATTATATAACCAACTTGCTAGTTTAAACTGTAATTTTACTAATAATTGTTTCATAATTTAATTATTTTTCTTTTTTTCTTTAACTGGATAAACTGAATAGTCGTATAGATATGCCCTATATTTCACTAATGCTTTAGTAAATTTACCTCTTACTTGCATTTCTTCTTTTGTTTCGTCTTCTTGTCTACGACCTGGTCTATTAAAGTAATAGTCCATATCATCATTAGTCAAGTTATTTTGCTGTGCAAAGAACATCATCTTATAGAAGTTTGATGCTCGGGCATACAATGGATCTGCTTTAAAATCTGCGTATTTTTGTGCTAATTCGTAACTCATATTATATAACGGAATTGAAGTATAATAAAAAATAAATCAACCTGAGACTACAGTTGCTGCGCTAGATCTTTTGAGGCATTATTTTTTCTCCTCTTGTCCAGAGTCTTTTGAACTCTATCCTAGCAATGCTTGTTATTTAAGTGAACCACTCTTTGAGTTACTTGTTTGGACTACTCTCTTCTTAATTGTCTCTATTCAACCCTGCCGAGCTGATTCGTTCTTGCGGAACTATAGAACGTTCGGAAAAATCACTCTTGGCTTGCGACCTTAAGTGGCACTGGACCCTTCCCAGTACTATGTAAGCATCTTTCGTCCGTAACTGACAGGCGCTTTCGCTTGATATTTTGTATAATAGGTTTTGCGCCTCAAATGCAAATTATTAAGTTTCGACTTGTGGATCGTTAAGGTAGCGGCCTACCCTGAGCCAAGTCACCTTTTGAGTGACACGATACTCAACTACCTTATGAAATGTCCCCATCTCCATATTTTAAGACATCTTCAGAATTAAAGTCTTGGTAGACTAAAACTAAGGTTAATAACAGCACCACCTGTACATCAACATACCTTTCGGTTTTAAGACATCTCTAATATTGAGCAACGCAATCATATGCTTGGATAAACATACTCTTTGCATGTACTCTACAGGTTACTCTTATTGCTCTTCCGAGCTCAACTTGACAACCCACATTGCCAAGCTATTCAACCATTTCTTCTACAGTGTTACCCTCGAATACTCAGGTCAAATAATATCCTGCTTGCATACTCGAGCTCATTGCTGAGCCGCAACACGCTTCAGTCAAAGCGTATCACTTTATACCGGTTTCCCGGCTTATTTAATGACCATATGCGGCCAAGTGTTATTTATGAATCAGCCGAAGCTTCATCAATGGATAACAATATTTTCAAAGAACTACTTTTTCATTTTTGTATACTATAAATATACTAACTTTTCTTGCCTCAACCAAATCTTTCTCTACTTTTTTTCTTTTTCTCTTTATTTGAGATAAATATAAGAACTTGTTTTGCCTTCTCCAAATTTCTTACATTGAAACTTGAAATTCTTCCCAAATGATTTGAGTTCCTGGATTTACAATTTCTGAGAATATGTTCGGTGCATATGGTTTAGCTGATAGTTTCATTCCTGCTTCTTCAGGTGTTCTATTACCTTTCACCCTATTACATGGAAAACATGCTGTAACCAGGTTCACCCAACTATCTTCACCACCACGTGAACGTGGTATTACATGGTCTAATGTAAGGTTTTTCTTACTACCACAGTAAACACATTGGTGTCCATCTCGTTTATATATTCTACCTCTAGTTATTTTAAGACGATATACTCTGTATTTAACGTAGTTGTATAATCTAATAATAAGTGGACGAACGTATTCTGTGATACCATTGAATAGTGGTTTTTCATCAGATTTAATAATTTCTGCTTTTCCCTTACTAACCAGATTGAATCCCCGTGCAACCGAAGTTACATTAATTGGAGTGAAATCTGCATTTAATACTAGTACCTTTTCCATTTTAAATAAATATTTTTGTACCCCGAGAGAGACTCGAACTCTCATGCCTCACGGCGCTGGTTTCTAAAACCAGTATGTCTGCCATTCCATCATCAGGGCATTTGTAGCTCTAGAGGGATTCGAACCCCCATGAAAGCTTTAGAAGAGCTTCATATTAATCCATTATATGATAGAGCCATTTGAGCGAGCGGAGGTAATCGAAACCTCATCCGAACATTGGAAGTGTCCTATAATAGCCGTTATACGACGCTCGCATTTACCCCACCTTGAGATTACTGGTGAGTAGATTTTAGCTGGTTTGTTTGCTATTCAAAAAACCAATTAGTGTCTTACCACATTAAAAACAGTCAAGCTACTGGGAGGCTCTGCTACCTGCCTTTGATCCCACGAGACTGGCGTTTAAGGATGTCCAGTCCAATACCCTATCAAGTTTAAATAAGACATTGACAAGTCTTCTGAGTATCTCTTACTCATTGAGCCCATAGCAGGAACCGACCCCGCAACCTCCTGAGTACAAAACAGGTGCTCTTCCAGTTGAGCTATATGGGCATTTAGTTGCGGGAGCAGGATTCGAACCTGCGTCATTGAGCTTATGAGACTCAGCTGGAACCATCTCCAGTCCATCCCGCCTTATTGTGTGGCCTTATCTGGAATCGAACCAGAACTCTTCTAATTATGAGTTAGCTACTTTAACCAATTAAGTTATAAGGCCATTAAGCGGTTCCAACGGGACTCGAACCCGTACCTTGCGCCGTGACAGGGCGATATTGAGCCATTCAACCATGGAACCATTGTACTCCGTACGGGACTCGAACCCGTGACTCTGCCGTGAAAGGGCAACGACTTAAACCGCTTGTCGAACGGAGCATTTTAAATATTATGTCAACGAACTTATAATTGAATGTACAAAAATAACTTTGCCAAACAAATATTTTTTTGTGGGAGTAGAAGGACTCGAACCTACGAACTCAGAAAGAGAATAGTTTTACAGACTACTGCAATTGCCACTATGCGATACTCCCAATTATTTTTTATAATAATGTATTTCTCTATGACAATTAGCACATACTAAAATACATTTATCTACTTCTTTTTTCATTCTATCAAATGAGTATGAATGTGAACTTATACTAAAATCTTTTTCATTAGGGTTTTTATGATGAAATTCTAGCGCTTCTATACATTTATTATAACCACATTGTTCACATTTACCTCCCTTATATTCAACTAAAAGTATTTTCTTTTGTTTTTTCCAATCTATAACATGTTTACTTTTTCGTCTACGTTTTTGTTTATAAGTTTCATTCTTATAAAGAAATTTATTTTCTTCCTTTAAATACATAAATACTGTTGATTTACCACATCCTACCTCTTTAGCTATTTCAGTATATGTTAAACCTTGTTTTTTAAGCTCATTGATTTTTATAATGTCACTTTCTTTAATAGTCATAATATTAATTTACAATAAATATATGATTTTTATAGAATCGACCCAAAGCTTAATATTTTGCGTTCCCACTTAGACTCGAACTAAGATTAATTGGTTAACAGCCAATCGTTCTACCTTTGAACTATAGGAACTTTAGTGGAGATACCAAGAATCGAACTTGGATCCTATGAATATCAGTCATATGTACTAAACCGTTATACTATATCTCCATAAGCGGAAGTCAGTGTATTCGAAACACAATCCTATTAACGATCCATTCTCTTAGCAGGAGATGACAGTACCTTACTGCGTTAACTTCCAAATATACATAGACTTCGGGTCTTTCAGGGTTACTGATGATGAGATACGGGCCTTTACACTACTCTAAACCCTTTTTCGTGTCTTTACCCAATTAAACATCATTACAGCTTCACTATCTATGTACTAGGGGTAGGTACGAGAATCGAACTCGTATAACTTGAACCACAATCAAGTGTGTTACCATTACACCAACAAACCCATATTGAGGAAGGAGTGGGATTCGAACCCACGGATCTTTTGGACCTTCAATTTTCAAGATTGATGCAATTAACCTCTCTGCCACCCTTCCAATTTATATTTTATTTTTATTCTTTGAACTCTATTATAGTTATCTCCTACTGCTCTAAGTCCTACTCTTCTTAAAATATCCGCTATTGAACCTCCTTTTTTAATAGAATCAATAATTTTTTCTTCTTCAACCCATTTTCTTTTATTAGTTTTTTCATAATTTTTAGATCTAAAAGTATTCGTTTGAGAATGACAATTAGGACAAAGATATCTTAAATTTTCTCTTTTATTATTATGTTTATTTCCATCAATATGATCCAACTCTAATAATAGTGGTTTACCATTCCATTCTTCTTTAATTTTACATCCACTGCATTCTACTTCTCCGATCAGTTTATCTTTTTTTATTCTATCTCTAAAAGCAGGAACAAATGTAATTTCCATCTCTCCGTTTAAGATTTTATCAATATTGTTTTTAATATCTGTTCTTTTCATAATTATTATTTTCAATAAATATTGATCAGTCTTAAAAACCAACGACTTAAATTTGATGCCTTGTCAGGATTCGAACCTGAAATAAATGGACCAAAACCATCTGTGTTACCGTTACACTACGAGGCAATATTGTACATCCTGGTAGATTCGAACTACCGACATCTTGCATGTAAAACAAGCGCTCTAACCAACTGAGCTAAGGATGCATTTTAGCTATTATGTTGCAACCAACGTTTTCTTGATGAGGAACGACCTGGTGTGGACCGTGTGAGACTCGAACTCACGACCTCTTGAATGCAAATCAAGCGTTCTAGCCATCTGAACTAACAGCCCATTTGTCGAAATGGCAGGACTCGAACCTGCGGCCTCTTAGTCCCAAACCAAGCGTTCTAGCCAAACTGAACTACATCTCGTTATTATAATGAATATACAAACTTTATTTTGCCATTCATTGAGATCAGAGTGAGAATCGAACTCACATTACTATGTTTTGCAGACATAGGCTAAAACCATTATTAGCTATCTGATCATTTAGTACTCCCGAAGCGAATCGAACGCTTATTCCTTGATCCGTAGTCAAGAGTTTTATCCTTTAAACTACAGGAGCATTAGCACCCACCCAGAGAATCGAACTCTGTCCCTACCGGTTTTGGAGACCAGGCGCATACCATTATGCTGGCGGATGTTTGGTTACAGTATGTCAATGAACTTTTGTGAACCTGGAGGGATTCGAACCCTCGACTCCTAAATTAAAAGTTTAGTACTCTAGCCTGCTGAGTTACAGATTCATTTTTGTGGTACTCCTTGGTTTCGCTCCAAGTCCTCATGCTCTTCAGGCATGCGCTTCTACTAAGTTAGCTTGAGCACCGAAATTAAAAAAGCCCTGTTTTGTTCAAACAGGGCATTTAATATATTGTATGTACAATTCTATCAACTAACCCTGTCTACAGATGTGCCCTCGAAGCACACTATCGACCAATCCGCTGTCGGGCGATTCTGTTTACTAATGCTATATTGATGAAGTGTTCTCATTTTTTATGGTTATAAATATATACAATTTTTAATTCCCGTTGAATATACAAAACTTATTTTGCCTTCCAAACCCTTTTTTTCTTTTTCTTTATCTTTTTATTTGATGTGAATATACTAACTTACTTTGCCTAATCCAACCTTCAATCTAATAAGCCTAACATCTTCATATTCTCTAATTGATCCTTATCTAAATCCCATGTATGTGGTTTTTCTAATACGGTCTGATTATCTTCAATACGACGTATTTGATTTGGTGTTAATACCTCACCCACATATAAGAAGTAACAATTATAACATAGTTGTTCAAGGTTATCTTTTAGGTAATTACATTTATTACCATCCTTAAAGTTTAACAGTAAGGGTATTTTATAATCGGTTATCCTGCGCTCACTGAAACCACACGTATAGCATTCATCCTTCAAATACCCTTCAGCTATACCCCTTATCCTAATTTTATCAACTGAGAAGCTTTCCCATCCAATTCCCTCAGTAAATATTTTCTTAACATTTGGTTCCCTACGTTTATTTGGTAGGAATTTAGGTATGCCTTTACCTTTCTGATTTTTATGTGCCTCGAATAATGTTGGTGAATTAGGATCATTTTCATCCACCTTAAACATTTTGAAATATGGTTTGATATGCTGATATGAACAGCCTAGGTACTTAGCCGCTGCCCTTACACTTTTAGTGTAGCGCATTGCTCTTAATAAATCTGCTTTATTAAATACCTTAGGTTTTGGCATTATTTTTTCTTTTTAGTGCTTTGTATTTTCTTAATTAAATACCATAAGTCAGTTGGTGTTTGAAGTATTATTTCGTTACCCTCATCATCCATTAATCCATTCATTGACCCATCAGGATTCATTCTATCATATAGGTAGAAGAATACTAATTCACATAATTCTTTTCCCAACCATAATTCCAATAAGTTGTCTACTGCTAAATAGAAATGCTCATTATAGTCTGAAAAATCTATTTTAAATTCAGTATGAAGTATAGTTGTTTTAACTTCAGCTGCCTCTAAGGCCAGTATCATCTTTTCGAATTTTTCCTGTTGGATGTTATCTTCGGATGGACGCTTACTTCTTATTATTATTGTATCAGCGCCTATTATTTCTTCAATGGATTTTTTAATTCCATCAGCATGACCTTTATTTTCCATAAATTAAAGTTTACTTATCAGATCCCTACATACAACACATACATCATATTCTTCTTGTTCAACATAATATTGTAATGCTGTTTCGAGAGTTGGTTTCCATTTATCTTTCTCTAATTCAATATAACAATCTGAATTTGCTATTTCAAATAAAGCTATTTTTTTCTTATTTTTCTTGATACCGTCTTTAATTGCTATGATTGCTTCTTCCATCACCACCTTTCTAACTTCGGGTATTGCTGTTAATTGAGAATAATCCATTCCAGGACGAGCTTTTAGGCTGAATATTGGAATTTTCCTTCTCATATTTAAACGTTTAATCATAACTTATTTTATTTATATTGTTTATGCTGCTGGTTCTTCTGGAGTTGATGTTTCTTCAGCTGGTGCTTCTGCTCCACCAATAGCATTTTTAATCATTAATTTAAAATCAGCGATTGGAATTAAAAATCCAACTACATTAGAGTAAGGTACGTCTGTATCTTGATTTACAGTTAAATTATATTGAGCTAACCCTTGGTTTAATTTGGATTGTAGTTTTTGGGTTAATTCTGCTTTCTGATCTCCTTCAATATTTTGAGGAAACATAAATTGCACTTTAACTCCTTCTTTTGTAGGATTTTTATTGACTGATATTTTCAACTTTGGATTTGCCATTTTTATATATTTTTCCTTTTTTTGAACTTGGTTTACCTATTTTAGCTTGACTTTTTTTAATTAAGGTTTCAATTGAATCTTTATGTCCTTTATGATTACTAGGTTTATTTAATTTAGCTTCCCTCATTTTTTGCTTTACCTCATCGCTATATTTAAACCCAGCTTTTCTTCCACTCCCTATACTTTCTTTTCCTTTTTTCTTTCCCTTTATACTTTCACTCATCTTTTGTTTAGTCTCAGGAGATACTATTTGCTTTCCATTACCTAATTTCAATGTTAAACCTTTATCTCCTAGAACACCATAATGAGTACCCCAATATATTTCCCTATCATCTAAATTATCAACTTCACATTCTTCTATTATTTCAAATTTATGGTTATTAACTCCATATTTCATAATAGAATTATATAATTTTCTTTGACCCCTAAATGAATTAGGATACTTATTATATTGTTCCCATCTCCATTCTATATCTGTTGATTGCCCAACATATATTTTCCCATTAGGGTTAATTATCTTATATATTCCGCATTTAGGCATCTATATCAATAAATATGTAATATTTTCAGATAATTTCATCAATCACACCTAGTTCTAGTGCTTCTTGTGCTGTCATATACCATTCTTTACGTTGTTTTCTGATGTTTATTAATGTTTTTTCTGGTATGTGGGTGTTTGTTGTTATTATTTCATCATATAATTTCCACAATCGCTTTCCTTCTATTAATTCTTGTTCATGTGATGACATTTTCTCATCAAATAAACTCCAAATTATTTCATGGTACATAAACGTTGTACGTTTACTTGCGTAGCGATATGTACCGCAGGTAGCAATTGCAAATCCCATTGATTGTGCTTGTCCTAATACAGTCATGTGTATTGGTGTGATAGATTGTTCAATTGCATCTATAATTGCAAATCCATCATACACATTTCCACCTGGTGAGTTAAGTATTAGTTGTATTGGTTCACGTTTATCCGCCTCTTTACTCTTATCCTCGTCATTTATCTCATAAATTAAACCGATCAATTCGCAGGCGGTTTCATTTTCTATTTCCCCTAATGTCAATATGCGACTTAAATTATCTTGTTTGCGTTGTGGTGAGCGTGTTGACTTAGCCATAGACATTACTTTACCATAAATATAATAATAATTTTTTGACTTACAACGTTATTAATATATGTTCGTATGTCTCTAAACTATTGATTGTTACTTTAAATATATCTAATTCAAATGTCCCTATATCACCCGATTCCTTTATTATTTCTGGTAATTGTTGAATTAATTGGAAACTATTTTGATTTAGTTGTATTGCATCAAATTCAATTACTATATCATTTTCTGCTAGTGGGTCGTTGTTTTTAATTGTTAATACACGTTTACTTAAATCGAATTTAGTATTGGCTTGTTCCATTTCAATATAATCTTGCATTCGACCTATTGTAAATACTTCATCAACATATATTCGATCACACCACGGTTCTAATGCTTCTAATAATGGTAGATTACAATTACGAACTACATATGCTATATTATATTTTGAAGGAATAATTGGATATTGATATTCATCATTTTTAATCCAACTTCCCCATTTACGTAAATAATTCCTCATAGCTTTGCTCTTCATATTATGGAAGAAAGGATCGTCAGTTACTTTTTCAATACCATCCTGGAATTGTCCACCTCTACAGGTTAAATGATAAACATATGCTTCCCATGATTGAATAATATCATAATTAGATAATATAAATCTATTAAATATATCACTATCTTCATGGTATGAATGAAAATATTCATCATGCATTCCTATACTAGTAATATCTTCTTTATATATAGCCCAAGGTGCAAATATACCTTTAGTTGTTTTATCTTTATTATCAACTAAAGTTTGTTCTATGAATTTATTAAATTCCTCTTTATTAAAATCTTCAGGATACATTCCGAAGTTTTTAACTATTTTTTCTTTACCTTCTGGATGAAGTGGAGGTTCAATTCTAGTTCCACTCACTACTGTTTTAGGTTTTAAATATTTTAATATACCAATATCAAATCCTTTAGCCATATACATATCAGCATGAAACATACACACAATTGGGGTTGATGCTGCTTCAATACACCTATTATAACCATAGGCTATACCTTTAGGTTCATTAGTAGTGTTTTTAGAATATTGAATTTTATTTTCAATTAACCATTCCTCAGTACCATCATTATCTGCATCTAAAAATACTATGATATCGTGTTCTATACTAGAATTTTCTCTAATAGACTGAATACTATTCTTTAAGTATCGTAAATTATTTTTACTAGGTATACAAAATGTTATTTTCATATATTATAATTTTCTCCATGTTGTCTTAATTCCCAATATAATAAATTCATTTCAGAATTCCTAAAATAATTAAACATATTTTCTTCTGCTTTTCTACAGAATTCACTAACACCAATGTTAATTTTATTTTGTTTAAATGTTTGGGAATTTAAGTGACAAATTGTATTTGTGTCTGAAACTATTGTTTTTAAATTATTTTTTTCTGTTATACAACCAGTATAAAAATCATTTCCCCATCCATATAATAACTCATTAGGGTATTGTTTTATAATTTCTAAAACATCCCTACGTAATAAAGGACATTGAAAGTCAATCCATTTAACCTCTCTTAATCCCTTACCCCAATTCCACATTTGTTTCCAATGACATTGTTCCATTGAAGCATTAATAATAGAAGGTGAATACACAGCAGCATCTGATTCTTTTGCTTCTTTTAATGATGTACTTAGAAATGAAGGACCATGAAATATCAAATCATTATTCAAAAAATATAAGTAATCATGATTAGTAGATAAAAAATATTCTATTGCTGCGTTTAGTCCACCTCCAAAAAATATATTTTCCTCTAATTGATGAGTAGTACTTTTAGCTAATGGTTCTGATGATCCATTATCTATTACCATTAATTCACATTGATTGAATAATGGATCTCGTTTTAATTGTTCAACTAAATTATCAGTTAAATCTGGTAGATTATGGTTTAGAGTTGCTATTAACATTTTTTATTACATTTAAAGCAGATTCAATTACCTGATGCATATCATAATATTTATATTCTGCTAATCGTCCTCCAAATATAATATTTTTTTCTTGATCAGCCAATTTTTTATACTGGGAGTATTTAAAGTTATTTTCTTTATCATTTACCGGATACATTGGCTCTGTTACTTCTGATTTATATTCAGTGGGATATTCATGTGTTATCCATGTTATGTTTGAATTACTATTTTCAAAATGTTTATGTTCTATTATTCTAGTAAAAGGAGTTTCCTCATCAGTATAATTCATTACAGGCGTTCCTTGAAAATTATCCGTATCTATTTTAGTGTGTTCAAATTTAGTTGTCTTATATTCTAATTCTCCAAATTGATAATTATAAAATCGATCAATAGGACCAGTATAAATTACTTTATTATACTCAGGTAATTCATCTTTAAAATAATCTACACCTAATTTAACATCAATTCCTTCTAATAGTTTTTCAAATATTTGAGTGTATCCACCAATTGGAATACCTTGATATTTATCATTAAAGTAATTGTTATTATAAGTAAAACGAACAGGAAGACGTTTAATTATACTAGCTGGTAATTCTTTAGGATCTTTTCTCCATTGTTTAGCTGTATAACCCTTAATTAGTTTCTCATAAACATCAGTTCCAACTAACTTGATAGCTTGTTCTTCTAAATTAGTTGGTTCGGTTATATGAGAACTTTGTTCTTCAATTATTTTTTTAACTTGATTAGGATGAGTAACATTCCATAATTTAGAGAATGTCCACATATTAAATGGTAGGGAATATATTTCTTCTTTATAGTTAGCTACTGGGGATAATATAAAATTATTGAATGAGACAAACTGATTTATCCACTTCCATACCTCTTCATTTGATGTATGAAATATATGAGGTCCATAGATATGAATATTAATTCCATCTTTATTTTCTGTGTAGCAGTTTCCTCCAATATGGTTTCTAGAATCAATAACTACTACTTTATAACCAGCTTTATTTAATTCATAAGCACATATAGAACCAAAGAACCCAGAACCAACTATTAAATAATCTACCATATTATAATTCTAATAATCCTATTCCTAAAAAGTTACCATCTACAGAAGAATATTGATCATGATATTCATAATATCTTTTACCTTTAGTTTTTATTTCATTCCAAAATTGAACTACTCCAGGACAAGCATCACTAACAGTATCATGAAAAACAACATATTTAGGCTTAAATTGTAAAGATACTTCATAATCTTTTTTAACTCCTTCGTATGAATGATCTCCATCAATTAAAATTAGATCAATAGTATTTTCTATATCACTACCATTTAAATCAAAAGAAGATTTATTTAAATAAGTAAAATTATTATACTGAGAATATTCTTTTAATAGAGGAGACATAGATATTATATCACAAGCATATGAATTTATATTTTTATTTTTTAATTTTAAGAATTCATTAGTTATAATAAACGTACCTCCCCATCTACATCCTATTTCTAAATAGGATTTGATTTTATATTGTAAAATTTGTTTCAAATAATAATTAAACTGGTTAGGGTATTGCCAAAAATGAAACCCATTACCAAAATAATTAGAAAGTTCTGATGGCATCTCCCAAAGATTTTCATTATTCATACCTAATTGAGGTAAAAAATCTTCTAATTGTTCTGTTGTTAACTGGTTTAAATCTAATTCTTTAATTTTATCAATTAATTCTTTCATTTTAAAAAAATCTATGTTTAAATAATATTGTATTGTCTAAATATTTAACTAATCCTCCCGAATCTATTGTTATACCTTTAGGAGAAGGATAATGTGTATGAGTATGAAATTCATAAGACATTTCATATACTTTATAGTTTTTAGTATTAATAATATAAGAAATTAACCATTGTTGCTTAGCATAATGATTAAACATTTTATCTACCTCGTTAAATAAACTAATATAATCTTCTACTAATTTACTCCATGTTTTTTTATTCATACATAAAACTCCGGTATTATAAACCTTAATTTTAGTTAAATCCTCTTTTATTATTTCTGAGTTTAGGTTTTTAGGATCTAATCTTAATGCTTCGTCAGCTAAAGTATCAGTTGGAGAAGCATTATATCCAACAAATACTTCATTATCTTTTAAATTTAATAAGAAATTTTCTTCTGATGGGGATAAATTTCTTTGTATTTCCATATCTCCATCACTAAATAATATAATATCTTTATCATCTAGTAAATTTAATTTATCTGCTTTAATAAATTCTCCATGTTGTAAACAATTATTTACATTTAAACAAGAAATATCTTTTGATTTAATAGAAGCAATTTCAATATTATAAAAATTTTCTATTTCAACTTCTCCATCTAATAAAACAATAAAATTCTTATCAAAATTCGAATTTTGAACGATAGAATTTATATATTTTTGAAAAACAGGTTTTTGATAGTAATTTATATCAACACCAGTTGCTAATATCAATTTTGGATTTTCCATATTGTTGTTTATTATTTAGTAATCATTCCCCATTCGTCAAATATAGGCATTCTTCCCCACTTATCCAACCATTTTTTAATATTTTTTTGTTCTGATTCTCTTTGTCTTTGAGAGGTTTGTCCATTATTTTCTTCTAATCTATGACTTCCTCTTGCTCCAAAATGCCAAACTAATGAATTACTAGTTAATATAAATTTATATCCATTATTTAACATTCTTAAAAATAAATCCATATCATCATAAGAAGAAGGTGAAAATATAGGATCATTTCCTCCTATATAATCCCAATCAGTTTTTCTAATTAAACCTGATACTCCTTCTCCTTTAGGAATTTCAATATCTGGATTTAAGGATTTAAATTCCTCAGCCCATTCTTCAAATATTTCTATAGTAAAATTATTATAATATGCTCCAAAAGCATCTATAGGTACTATTAAAGTCCCTGGGCGAGATGATGGGTTGTTGAATATGTTTGGTTCTATTCTATGAGAAGATACCCATAATTTTTTATCAGGATATTTATTAAATATTTTTAAACATTCTATATCCCAACTTTTAGAAACATAGAAATCAGAGTGTAGAAACATTATATATTCTGTTTTTACATTCTCAGCACATATATTCATTCCACCTCCTATACCTCTTACAATTTCATTGTTTGGTTCAATCAATAAAGTCAAATCATATTTTTCTTTATTTTCTTCTAACCATTCATTTGTTCCATCAGTACAATTTTCAGCATGTATTATAAATGGAGCATCATTATAATAGCTATTTTTTCTAACAGATTCAATAGCTAATTTAAGATAATTTAAATTATTATATGTTGAAATACAGAAAGTAAGTGGACTAGAGTGTGTCATATAAAGCGTTTTGTCTTTCTTGTCGTTCAATATCTTTAGGATGAATTAAATCATATCCCTGTGGTAATGCTATTCCTACTTTAGCTCCAACTAAACGCTCATGAACTTTACCTGCCCAATTTATTGCAGGTATATTTTTAATTATGCGTGTTTGGTAATCAGGGTAGTTAACCCATCCTTCTTCATTCACATTCCATCTCCATTGGTCAATGTGTTCTTGAGTTAGACCTTCAACTGTGTTGATTCTAGGAAGAGCATATAATTCAATCTCAGGATTTAATTCTAATACCTCGTGTATGTTATTGATTAAATCATATGCCGGATATTCATCTGCGTCAATGAAGAATATATAATCTCTAGTACATTTGCTTTTAAGATTATTTTTAAATGATGCAAAGTCTCTATTTAATGGAAATTCAATTAAAGTGAAAGCAGGATATTTATAACATACCTCTTTTACCTCTTCAGTTGCAGTGGTATCAAGCTGAATTACTACTTCATCTATATCCTGAATGTTTTGGTCTAGGATGAATAATAGACGTTCTAATTCTTCATGCTCATTGTGAGCTGTAATTGCATAACTAATTGAGGGCATAAATTATTTTTGATTAAAGTAACCTATATATTCTAAAGCATCCATAAACTCACGTTCAGGATATTCTTTTTTAGTTGTCATATCTGGTTTACCATCTTTAGATTGTACTGCTGACCATTTCCAATCCTCAATTGATCTACCTTCAGCAAATACCATCGATTTATCTTCTAATACTACACTATTTGGGTACCAATATTTTCCACCTTCATCTTTATGTTTAAGTGCTTTGTATAGTTCTGGAAGTGTTTCTTCCATTTCAGATGCGTTTTTATCGTTAATGGTATTGTTAGATGTAAATCCACAACCCATACAGATCCAAATAGTTATTCTATTATTTGTTATTTCACTACAAGCGTTTGAACCGCATCTAGTACAATCTACTAATTTTTCAGTCATTATTCTACTTTTTTAAGTTTTGGTAACTCGATTTTCTTTAGTTGGGGTAATTTAAGTTCAACTGGTTTTGGGATCTTATTATCGATTAATTCGATTAATTTTTCACCCATTTTCTCTAAACTAAATTCTGTACGTGAACGATACGACTGTCTTTTTGCTCCCTCACTATATTTTTTAGAATTTTTAAAGATATCTTCTAATACATCAGCTGCTTTTTTATAATCAACTGTGAACCAGCTGCTTTCAGGTATTAACATATTTTGCACTACTGCTGAAGGATGTATTCGTGTTAGTTGTCCTGGGAGTAATACTGACATTTCTTTATCTAAGAAATCTAAATGCCCACTATATGCAGGAGCAATTACTGGTTTTTGACTTACTGACGCTTCAAGTAAAGGTCTGCCATATCCTTCTCCTTTAGTGAATGTAACGTGTGCTTTTACTTTTGGGTGGTTGTATAGTTCATTTATTTCTTCATCAGTTAATTCACCATGTAATAGATAAATATTTGGGAGATCACTATCACCTACATGAGCACGTATTTGATTTATTTTCTCTAATATTTCCTCTCTATCCATTATTGAATAGGTAGCGGATGATGTTTTAAGAATTAAACCTGGTTTCTTACCTTTACCTTTAAATGTTTCAAGGAATGTTTTAATTAACATACCTACATCTTTTCTATCTTGTCCTATTGCTCCTTGTAGCCAATGTCCCGTAAATTCAAATAAAAAATCTTCTTCTATACTTTCTAATATTTGATATATTTCACTTTCTGATTTTTTAATTTTTTTCATGTTTAATTTATTTTTTATATTTCCAAATAAAACCATAAGCGGTTTTTTGTTTTCCTTTACAACAATCCGTTATATTATTAGATCCTTTCCCTCTTAAAATATATTCTGCTGTTGATGCACTAGGCCATTCTTTAATAAAATTACCTTCTAAATCGTATTGGTTAGTTTTAGAACCTCTTGATTTTATTATACCTTCTTTTAAAGATATTTTATGTTCATTAGAAAATGGTTTTCTCATCTTTTGTTTTCTTTCTTCACTAACTTTTTTTCCTTTTTTAGATTTACTTATTTTATTACATGTTTCTTTGTTTAGTTTTTTTCCTAATCTTTGATTTCTTAAAATTAGTTTTGTCTCTTCTTTCATAGCACCTCCTTCACCACCTTCTCTTAAATTTAAACCATTATTAAAACTATTATAATATTTAATCCAATATACTTCACGTTCATTTAATTGTTCAATACTACACTCTTCAATTATTTCAAAAATATGATATTCAACTCCATATTTATTTAAAGAATTTTTTATTTTAGTTTGTTTTATATGAACATGATATTTTTTATATTGACTCCATCTTTTATGAATATTAATGCTTTGTCCTATATAAATTTTTCCACTAGGACTTGTTATTTTGTAAATTCCTATAATATCTTTGTTTTGCTTTTGCATCTTGTTTTTCTTTATTTTTCCAATAATATTCACGGGACCATTTACGTCTTGCTTCAGATTTTTCTTCTTTAGTTTGATATTTTTTAATTCGCCCCATGATAATAAATATATGAAAATTTATAAAGCCAACAAAAAAGTTAACAAATTAATCTACCCATTCTATTTTTTGAAATATATTAGTATCTACTCCTTCAAACAACACTTCTACTGGTTTTTCTAATTTAATAGTTCTAACTACTCTATTATTTTGACTTGCATCACGCTGTTCAAATGCTGCTGAGGTAAATACACTTTTAGCATGTTCTGATGATACTAATGTCAAATCCATTCTATTTAATCCATCAATCCATTCAGGAGCACATACTGTAGTTTCTATACCTGCAGTTACACCTATGTTAAATTTACCAATTGGTTGAAATTCGTTTGGTACTGTTATTTGCATCCAAACATCAGGTTGTCTTGGTAGTTGTGGTTGATTCCAAACGCAGTCTAAAATTTGTTTATGTTCAGGATTATCAGCGTTTAAGAACCCAAATGGAGTCGATCCCCATCTTTGTGGTATAATCTTAATATCGTATTTATCTGATTTGATAAGCGCTTTTACAATGTCCCTACTACGTGCTCCATATCCACTCCACGTATCAACTGGCGCGCTTATAAAAAATAATGGTTTCATATAACTTATTTTGTTTTTTAAATTTAATTAATTTTCTTTAAATTTCCAAATAAATCCGTAAGCTGTTTTTTGGTTATATTTTAAACATCCTCCTACGTCTCCATAATTGGGGTGTTTTTTAATTTCTGCTTGACTTTCCCAATCTTTAATCCAATTATTATTTAAATCATATTGAGATACTTGTTTAGTTCTCCATGGCATTTTTCTACCTAACAATGCTTTACTAATATTTTCTGCTTGTTCTTTAGTAACAACATTTGTTTTATTTTTTATTCTAGTCTCCCATACTTTCTCTCCATATTGTTTTTTTTCTTTATCTGTTTTATTAGCCCAAACTAATTTCATTGATTTACTTTTTTTCTGTTTAGTTTTATTTTTATGTTTTTTCCCTATTAAGAATAATGAATGTTCTAATTTCAATCGTTCATATGTTCTACTACTAATTCTATAATCAGCATTTTTATGTTTCTGCTTACCTATATTCATCAAATATAAAGCATATTTAAGTTTATCATTATCGGGATATATTTCACATAATAACTGATGACATATAAAGTGTTCTCTTGCTGTTAATTGAACTATATTTTCAGTATTATTTGTTCCTCCTAAACAACGAGGAACAATGTGGTGTTTTTCAACATATCCTTCTAATTGTCTTGTTCTAGCTCGTTCTATTATTTGATCATATATTCGTTGATAATTCATATCCTATGGGTACTTATTTACGTTAATAAATATATGTACCTATAGGAAGAATAACTTATTTATTTATTTTAATTTTAGTTTTAGTTCCATCTGGTGAGCTGTAAACAGCATATTGAGGTTGTAATTCATATTTATAACCTTTTAACATTTTTACATATCTTTTACCTGTTCCTGGTTTTAAGTATCCTATTGTAAGGTGAGGATGATAATTAGGGAAACTATTAGTATGTGGAAATTTTTTAAGAGCACTATTAACATCATGTAAATTATCCCCAGACACATCAAATTTTAAAACATCATATTTTTCATTTTCAAATAAAGATGCATTACTTATAATACAAGGACCAAATGTGAATTGATCCAGTACATCTTTTATTTCGTCTGGTGTTACTTCTTGATGTAGTCCAAATAGTAAAGTCGTGTGAGGTTCATCTTCGAAACCGTATGTTCTATCTCCTTCTTCTTCGTACACATCATTAGGATTAATAGCATCCTGTATTTTATTGATTTCAGGGAAATAAAAGTACAACATTGCACATCCATATTCGTATGTGTCATTTTTTTTCTCCGTTATTAACTCTTTTATTAGATTTATTAGTTTCATATAACTTATTTTGCGATTGGATATTTAACGTAATGTTTTGGTTGTTTAGGTGTTTCTACTTGAATTAATTCATATTTGTATCGTGGTTGCCATTTAGCAAATGTCTCATCAATTCCATCAATGACGTTTTTACACATTAATCTTGCTGATTGCATTGATTCATCTGATATAACCCACTCATAAGCCGCATCACATTGTTCTTTATATAATTCAGGATTATTAATCTTGGTATCATATAATTTGGTAATTTGTTCTGCTATATGGAACGGTTCTGCTCTATCATCAAAGATATAAGGTGTTGGTACTGATCCTAGTAATGATAAGTTACTTGGAAATACTGGATAAGCCCATTTACCATGTTTCTTATATTTACCTCTATGATTAGAGCCAAATTCTTCAGTAAATTTAATCCACTCACCATTTTCATCTTCAAATCGCATTTGGTCTTGCATACCACCTGTTACTGTTGCTATAATTGGTTTACCACACATTCTAGCTTCAGTTAATGATAATCCCCATCCTTCATTACTTGATACTAAAGCACATCCGTCTGTAGCATTATAAAGTAAATTCATTACGTTTGATGGGTATTTTCCTTCATCAAATATTATATTGTATTTCTTTTCATTACCAAATAACATTTGTCTTACTGCTTCTAAATCAGTTCCATTTTCATCTACTACTTGAGTATGTAATACTAAAGCTGTTTTAGCTGCTTTATCTTCTGGTAATTCATCAACGAATATCTTCCAAGATAACATTAAATCAGGAACTGATTTACGACGAATATTTCTTGCATTATATAATAAAGCGAAATCATATTCTTTACCCTTATATAATTGTTTTTTAAACTCTTGTAATGCAAGATATTCTGGGTGTTCAGTTGTGATAGGGAAGAAATATTTTTCATTGATACCGTGAGGAACATATTTAATAACTTTATCAGCTGATATTTCTGCTCCTAATACACATCTATTAATGTTTTCTGTTTGTTTACTAATTGCAAGTAATGCATCACATGATTCATAGAATGATTTGTTATACATTGGATAAGGTAAGTCATCCCAAATGTTTAGATAAATCATTGGTATATGTTTTCTAATTTCATGTTCCATTTGGAACAACCAAACCCAATATCTTGGATCTGTAAACATCATAATAGCGTCTGGTTGTTCGATTTGCATTATTTGTTTTAGAAACATAGCATCACCATAGCCATTTGATGGATATAGGAATACACTAGCATCATCTATACCAGCATTTTTACCTGTATCTTCACTAATGTCAAATCGTTTACCAGCATCTGGGTGGTTAATAGCACTACCAATATTCACCCAATTATAGTGATGTGCTGTACCTACAACGATTTCACGAGCCATCGTGGATATACCAGATGTCATTCTAATGTCGTCGCAAAGTAATAGAATTTTTTTCCGTTTGGATTTTTCAATATAACCTTCTTTCATGTATTTTATAAATTTATATCTTTTATTTTTTCTATTGCCTGTGGGGGAATATTATTCATAGTAAAATATCCTTTTTCGGGATAATTTGGGTCTTTATATAATTTAAAATATTGAGGGATTTTGTTTGTATTAATTTGTAATACAGCATAATCTTTTATTCCTGTTATCTTAGACATACGATACGCTAAATTTTCTACATCTCCAAGTGATCTTCCTAAATATACTCTATCTGGGTGGTAAGACGCTTTTGATCTTGATTTAGGGACTAAACCTATCTTTAAAATTTTATCTGTGTTTTGTATTGGTGTTATATGATATAACACAGACGGTGTTTTATCTACTGATTCTTCATTAAATTTGGCTTCAAACCTGATTTGCATATCGGTTGAAGGATGGATATCTTCATTCCATTTTCCGGTGTATGATTTGGATATAACATATGAAGGAAACCATCCTAAAGTATCAGCATATTTCAAAAAGTTGTTAAATTGTTTTTTGGAAAATAAATGGAAAGTTACATGAAAAACATCATCGTTTTGCTTTCGATATTCAAAACCATAATTAAATTGCTTTTGTAATAGATTTATTGTTTTTCCTATATTAACGGTTTTACTTAAACCTTCTTTAAGATTTAATTCAAACTCTTCTTTATACACTTCAAACAATAAATCTATTAATTTCATATACTTCCTGTAAATTCTGTGTCTAATTGATTATGAATTGTTTTTCTGAATTCTTCATCTGTTAAATACAAGTACATACTACGTTCTGTTAATTTTTGTACGCTGAATTTGTGTTTAACACATGCTATTTTAAATTGTTCAAATAAGTGATCAGGAATCTTCACTGATGTTAATTGCATGTTTGCTTTTGCCATAATAATATATTTGATATAAATATATACGTCTATATAAAAACGGCATTCTTTATTGGCCTTCCTTTAGAAAGAGGTTTTGTATAAACATCACCTACTTTCCATCTATTAGTATAAGATTTATTCGTACTAATATTTTCCAGTACTATACCTTGTTGTTTAAATTTTTCAATCCATTCTATTTCAGGATCATTATATTCATCTATAATTTCCATAACAGCCTTTTCTCCAAATTTAATATGATGCGTTAACCACCTACTATAAGGATCCATACTTTTCCCTATATAAACAGGTTTATTATTTACTTTTATTAGATATATTGCTGTTCTCGGATTCATTTTTTATTTGTTTTATAATCAGTTTTTCAATTAATTTTTGCATTTTAAGACCATTATCATTACAGTATTGTTTTAACTGTTCATGAATTTTAGTGTCAATTTGAATTGCTTTTGTTATTTGTTTCATCGATTATAAATATATAGAAATCTATAGAGAACTATAGTTTTTCTATTTCTTGTTTAACTTCTCTGTAGAAATCCTTAACACTATTCCAATAAGCAACTTCAATTATTTTATCAACTGCTACTAAAGCACATCTTTTTGAATTAAAATTAATTTTAAAAACATCAATACTTGATGCCATTTCTTCAACTAACTCTATTGCTTTTTCTTTTGGATTCATAATTAATTTATCTTATCACAAAGTTCTGGTTTGTCTGCGAAAGGACACCATTTGCAACTACTTTCACCTACATTCTTAATATACGATTTTATTCTCGGTTTTCCACCTTCATCAAAGCAATCTTTAACGAAACTTTCAAATTTCTCTATTGCTTGTCTTCGTTTGGATTTTCCGCTTGCTGGTTTAAACTCTTGGACTCTGGGAATTGGATATTCTGATTGTTCATATATTTTTCGCTTAACGATAAAAAATTCGACATCGATTTGTTCCACATCGAATCCATATTGTCTAGCGAAAAATTCTTTGTAGAGCAAGATTTGAGCAATTTTTGTTTCATCCTGTTTTTCATGGTCTTTCCATCCACGGGTCGACGTTTTGATGTCATAAATGTATAATTTTTTTAGGTCCTCATCATACAAAGCAAAGTCAATGAATGCTTTGTAATAAATATTGTTTGATATTTTTATTAATAAAGGTAATTCTATACCTAGTAATCTTACATTTTTTATAGAGAATAAACCACCACTTTTCTTTTTAATCCACTGAAGTATAGCTATTCCATCTTCATAAAATTCTCTCATTTCAGTTGGATTAGTAAAGTGTGATTTTGTTCCCTCGTATTCTTTCTGATATACTGCTCTGAAACGTTCTTGAAATAATGCTTCTAAATCTATTTTATTAGCAGCAACTCTACTTGTGTTATATAGTGTTTCAAGGTATGTTTGTAGTGTTTCGTGGAAAGCAGTTCCAAATACAGTGTGTATTGATGCTTGATATGGTGCTTTATTCTCAACATATGTTAAGTACCATTTATGTGGACAGGTGCTATATATACTATATTGACTATAGGATACAGTTCTTTGATAAGAATAATTAATAGTAGGAAAAGGAGTATCTCTAATTTTTTTCTCTATTTCTGTTAGTTTCTTTTTCATATTTCCAAATATAACCCCCTGCTGTTTTTGCTCTTCCTGCTAAAGCTTCATCTATGTTTATTTTTATATTATCTTTAATAAATTTAGCAGAAGGCCAGGTTTTTAAAAAATTATTTTCCAAATCATATTGATTAATAGGTATTCCATTTACTCCTTTTTTAAATTTAGAATAATCTATTTGTCTTTTCTGTATTCCTGTTTTATGTTTGTGTTTCCATTTTTCCTTGTTTTCCTCATTATTCATCCATTTTTTTATTTTTTCGCTATATTTCTTTTTTCTTTCATCATCCCAATAGTATCCTTTCGTTCCCCCCTTTCCTCCTAAAGAAATATTAACTAATTTTCCCTCTATATCGTATCCTTTTCTTCCAAACTGTTGGATATATTCAATTTCTAATAATCCTGCTTCTTCTTTAGTTAAATTTTCTTTAATTATTTCAACCACAGGAAAACCATGTTTTTTTACATATCTCAACCAATGAGTGTTTCTTTCTTTAAATCGCCATGCTCTTTTATTACTACCTATTCCTACATAAAATACTTCAAGCGTTATAGGATTTTTATGAAAATAAATATAATACATATTTTTAGGGGACATTTATCCCATATAAATATGTGAAAATATAAAATTAACTATGTTCTTAGCCATTTAAATTAAATTCTAATATTTCTTTAATGGCTTTCCTACCAGCCTCATTTATTTTTCTAGTTCCTATCCCAGCAAAGTTGGTTGTTAAAGTAGGAATTGAACTTATTTCTGTGAATTTATTTTGAGGATAATAAAACATAAACCATTCTCCAAAATTTTGTTCAAATAAATAAACAGGTTTATTATTATTTATTGCCATTTGTACTGCCCACCCTGTTCCTCCATCTACTAATTTATCACTTCCTGTAATTAAATTTCCTATAGCATATATTGCCTCAGAATTTTTTACTTGAAACCAATTTCTACAAAGTAAATGTTTTACATAAGGAGTATATTTGATTTTATAGAGAGGTCTTTTAATAGGCTTTTCACATAGTAATACTTGTTCCCATCCTTCTTCTAATTCCTCTAAAGATAATATTTTAGGATATTTACCTTCTTGAACATGGCCTTGAAATGAGTAAGCAATTGTTTTTATATCATACTTACTGCTTTGATTTTCCCATTCCATATCAGAACCAGGACAACCTCCACTATGACATATGTTATTTCTTTTTGCCATATTTTGCTCGTATAACCTCTCCTAAATCGTTGTCATTAGGATATTGTTGAATTAGATCCTGGATGTTAGCTGTTTTCATTATTTCTTTCTTGATATATTGAGCTGCATCTAACAATTCCTCGTATAAATGATTTAGGAAATCATCGTGGTTGTTTTCATGTAAAGTAGTATTGTACTTATCTTCACCACGTTTAGCACGTGAGAATAAGTCCATTATTACTGCTTTAGTTACTTCGTCTTTAATGAAGTTATCTTTAGGATTTATTATTTCAATGTCCATTTATCTGTTGTTTAATGGTTTCTAATTCATCTTTCGGTAACATACTAATATATTCCTTTGCTTGTTTCTTTGATACTTCAAAATATGTAGATACAGCATCTACTTCCTCTTGATTATACTCTACCTTTTTAGTTGGTTTAATATACTTAAGGAATTTGTATTGCTTAGGAATAAGGTCCTTATATAGGTTATAAAGATATTCACCTTTCATTTGCCAGGTGTTCTTTTGTACTATATTAACTACCTCAACATAATCTTGGTCCATACTTAAATAACGATTAATCATCCAGTTGTTCCAGCCTTCGTCACCTAAGTAAGGACCCTTATTAGTTGTAATATTTTTTATGTGATCGAATATATTCATTAGTAATTTTTACTTGAATCAGAGTATTGTGATTTAGCTTGACCTTGTGATTCTAACATCTTTATTTGGCCAGCCAAAGCTCTCACTCTATCAATAGCTCCATCTAGTTCTTCTCTTAATTTAGCATTTTCAGCTTTTAAAGCATCATTTTCAGCTCTTAATTGTTTATTTTCAGTACCTACTCTTTGGGCTACAGCTATAGTTTCAGAAACTTGCTGTTCTAGTTCTTCTTTTTTCATTATTATGTTTTTTATTTTTTTAAAAATGTTTAACATTACGACATTTGGATTATTTTAGGATCGTTTGTTTGTTTTTCTTCTTCTACTACCTCAACAAAGTCAGTTCTTAACTGTGGAGGAAGAAATTCGTTATTTACATGTCCACATTTAGTACAGGCAAATACAGGGATTGGAATTAGTGCATCGTTTGGTGTTCCTGTTAGGAAACGAGATGCTTTACGTAACATTACTCCTTCTTGGAATACGTTGTTTTTACAGCTATCGCAAGATACACCTGTGGTTTTATCTAAGCTGATGTTCATTTGTTGTTGCTCCATTATAATACTTGTTTTTTGTTGGTTTCTAATATTTTAGCTATTGCAGCGCTCCAATTGATTTCTTTATCAGGTACAGCATTTGATCTCCAGATATGATCATCTAATATAACTGATATCTCAGCATCATGACCATGACTGAATTTGTCTAGATTATCAAATAGATAACGATATGCTACTTGGAAATCATCTACTTGAGCGTCAGCTACTATCTGACGTATAACATACCAAGCATCTTTCTTTCTAGCAGCTAATACTTCAACTACCTTAGCTAACCAATCGGTGTTTGATAACACATAAGTGAATGCTCCATCCTTACTACCTGCTTGTAGGTTTTTAATTACAGAGCGGATGTCAGGATAATATTCTTTAATTAGTTGGGCTACATTTTTAATATCATATGTCACCCCTTCAACGTCCAAGATGTGAGTACAAACGTGTCGTGCTACATCAGGCATTGAAGGTGGTTTTAACATATGAACTTCACAACGTGATTGAAGCGGTTCAATTAAACGCTCAATGTAATTACAAGTAAGTACAAATCGAGTGTTTATTGAATATTCTTCAATAATGTTGCGAAGTGCTGCTTGAGCGGGCTGGGTAAGGAAATCTGCTTCATCTAGTATTACTACTTTAATAGGATTAAATGTAGCTGATGATGCAAATCCCTTAACCTTTTCCCTAATCATGTCGATACCGTTTTCATCACTAGCGTTAAGGTAAACATAATCACATTTAATGTTGTTTACTATTAGCTTAGCTAATGTTGTTTTTCCAGTACCAGCTGTTCCAGCAAATATAAAGTGAGGAATATCGTTTGAAGCAATACAATCGGCGATACGGGCTTTAACCGTATCATTGCCGATGTATTGTTCTAGTGTTTGGCTGCGAAACTTTTCAATCCATAATGTATGTTCTCTTTTCATAACCTAAATATATAATTTTTATTTTGACAATTCTAACATTTAGCTGCCTTTTCTAGATTATCTTTCCACCATAATGGTTGAAGATTAGTATAGTGAAAGCACTGTTTTTGTTGTTCATAATTAGACAGATCAAATGAAGCACATGGTTTAATATGGTCTATATGCCATCCTTTTCTACCATAATTGTCCCAATTCATACCTTCAGTAAATTTAGAAGCAATATGTTGTTTAAATTCTTCCATACTACATCCTAACATATCCATTGTTTTAGCACCTTTAGAGTTAGTATGAAGAGCCGCTCTTAAACGTTCCCTTAGGTTATGTGCTATCCTATATTCTATATTAGTGGATAATTTTTCTTTATACCACTCATTCATATACCCCGGACGATCTTTTAACCATTGTTTAATTTGATCGTTTTGTTTTTGTTTGAATTCTGGATTTTGTTCTTTATACTCTTTAAAGTATTTTAGTCGTTTTTCTTTATGTTTATGGTATGAATCTTTATCCATTTTGTTTTTACAAGTAGTGCAGTAATTACTTGTTCTACCTGTAGGCAATTCAACTTTACATTTAAAACATTTTTTAGCTTCCATATTATTATCGTTTCCAATAAATATATGAAAGCTAGAAAAATATCGAATCTATTGCAATTAATTTGATGCGTTGGAAACAGTGGCTGTTTCTTTAATAGATTCTGTTGGTGTAGATAAATCTTTTTTTACTACTCCTTCTTGTGCTGAATACCATTGGTCTTGGTAATTAAATTCAAATCCACTATCTCTCATGCAAATGGCCATTTCTTCACCGCTATCTGATTTTAAGATAATTGAATTATACACTTTTTCAAGTTGTATTTGTCTGTGTTCGTTTACTGTGATTTTCATATAACTTATTATTTTGTTCAAATTACATTCCTAATCCTGCCATATCAAACTCACCACCTGATTTTTTCTTATCAGATGGTTTTTCATGGATAACACATTCAGTCATTAGTAATGTTACTGCTGCTGCAGCTGCATTTTCAAGTGCTGAACGTACTACTTTAGTTGGATCGATGATACCTGAGTCGTAAGCGTCTACTAATCCGCCTTCTTCGATATTAGGTACTAAATTTGGGCTTTCGCTATGATTGTTCATACTTAATATCCAAGACATTTTAGACTCACCAGCATTACCTAGAATCTGTTCAAATGGTTGAACACATGCTTTCCAGATGATACGTTTACCTTTATTAAAGTCATCACTACTTTCTTTACCGAATGTAATTGTTTCTTTAGCTTGTAGTAACGCTACACCTGCACCTGGTAGAATACCTTCTTCTAGTGCTGCCTTAGTTGCTTGTAATGCATCATCTAATCTGTCTTTTTTCTCTTTCATCTCGATTTCAGTTCCACCACCTACATTAATGATAGCAACTCCACCAATCAATTTAGATAAACGATCTTGTAATTTTTCAATTTCGTATGGAGAAGTTGATTTGTCAATTTGTGATTTTAATTCTAAAATACGGGCTTCGATTGTATCGACATCACCTTTACCATCAACAATTGTAGTTGTATCTTTACCTACTGTAATTGTTCTAGCTTCACCAAACCAATCTTTGTTGAATTTGTCTAAACGCATTCCTTTTTGTTGTGATACTACTGTTCCACCTGTTAGTGTTGCTATATCCTCTAAAATTAAGGTACGGCGTTCGCCAAAGTCAGGTGCTTTAACAGCAGCTACTTTCAAGATACCTCTCATTTTATTAACGATAAGTGTTGCAAGTGCTTCACCATCAATATCTTCAGCTACAATAAATAAAGATTTATTTTGTGTTGATACCGATTCAAGAATTGGTAATAGATCCTTTACTGCTGTAATTTTACCATCTACAATTAGTAATAGTGGTTTGTCTAGTACTGCAGTCATTGTATTGTTATCTGTTACCATGTAAGGTGATTTATAACCTCTATCAAACTGCATACCTTCTACTACCTCTAAACTAGTTTCACCAGTACGTGATTCCTCTACTGTAACTACTCCATCTCTACCTACTTTATCAATTGCTGCTGCTACTAACTCACCTATTTCTTCATCACCATTAGCTGATAATACTGCGATTTGTTTGATTTGTTTTTCATCTGTAATATCAACAGATATTTTCTTCAACTCATCTACTACTTCTTTAACAGCGGCTTCAATACCACGTTTTACTTGTGTTGCATTTGTTGATGCATACGCAGTAGCATCTAATGCTTGTGATGCAATCGAATGTGCAAGTACAGTTGATGTTGTTGTTCCATCACCAGCAGCATTTACTGTTTTTTCAGCAGCTTGCTTAATAACTGTTGCAGCCATGTTTTCAATTGGATCTTCCAATACAACTGTTTTAGCTACACTAACACCATCTTTTGTTGATGCTACTTGTCCATGTTCTTTTTCAATCAATACATTACGACCAAATGGTCCCATTGTTACTGATACTGCCTTATTGACCTTGTCAATACCAGCTTGTAGTTTTTGTTTTGCTTCTCTATCGAAACTTATAATCTTACTCATTTATTACGTTTTTTATTTAATATAAGATTGTATAATTTTTTTCTTCTTCTATTTCTTCGAAGATTGTATAATTTTTTTCTTCTTCTATTTCTTCGTATGTGGCTTCAAAAATATCAGGTTTGCAAGGATAATATTCACCTTTAATCCCTCTAATTATGTAATCACCTACGGATGCAATCATTTCACCTTCTAATGTAGGTATTTTAATACATTGTTTACCGTTTTCATCTTTTGAAACTATAAAATGTGAAACTTCACTAAGTGCAAATACATCAAGACATCTAAAGTTTCCATCATATTGGACGGCATCAATTATCACTGGTTTTTTTCTGAATTTAGGCATATTTTTATTTTTCTAAAATTGCAATTAAATCTTGTTCCTTACATACAACGTATTCTTCACCATCTACGGTAATGCGTTGTCCGCCAAATGCCGGAAATATTACAGTGGCACCTACTTCAATTGTATTAGGTATTAATACTCCATGTAGATTTACTAATCCGGGTCCTGATGCTATTACTTCGCCCATTAAAGGACGTTCTTTCCCGGCATCAGGGACGATAATGTTTCCATACATAACCTCCGACTCCTCTTGTTGTTTAATTACAACGTGGTTGTGAAGAGGAATAATTTTCATTTTACTCATAATACGTGTTTTTTATTTATAGATTTATTTATACTTCCATATATACCCACCCACTGTTTGTTTTTTTCCTTTACAACAAGCGGGTATATTACTACTATTTATTTTTAATGTTTGTTTTACTTCTGTTCCACTGCTCCATTCTTTAATAAAATTACCTTGTTTATCATATTGAAGAATAGGTTTTCTTAAATTTTCTTTAAAACTTTCAGATTTAGGTATCCTTTTATTAATTTTAATACCTCTCATTTTACATTTAGTCTCTTCAGATTTAGGTTTACGCATTTTTTGTTTTATATATTCACTCCATTTACCTCTACTATTACCTAATCTTAAATTCAATCCATTCTCTCCTAATACCTTATAGTATTCACCCCAATATATTTCACGTTCATTTAATAAATCTTCAGTACATTCTTCTATTATTTCAAATGTATGATTATCATAACCATGTTTTATTAATGATCTATATAGTTTTATTTGAACTTTACAATCTAAACATTTGTATTTAATCCACCTATTTTCAATATTAGTAGATTGACCTATATATATTTTATTAGTTGGACTTATTATTTTGTAAATTCCTACCATTTTATTTATAACTTTAAGATACGACAGGTCTTTTGGTTTTCAAAACTTTACTTAATAGATATTTTCTTTGGCTTGTTTTCTTTAGCAAATGGAATATCTAAGGTCAATAACCCTTTATCGAGTTTAGCCTCTAATTTAGCTAATTCGTATTTGCTTGAGATTTTCCAAGCAATATCAAAACTAGCTTTTTTAATTGAACGATGTAAGTAGCGATACTCGTCTTGTTCTTTTTGTTTTTCATCTTCTGTTTTGCGATAAGCAATACGTAGTGTTTCCGAATCAACAATGATGTCAATTTCTTCTTTATCTAAACCTACTGCTGCTACCTCAATACGAAGACCACTGTCTGTTTCTTGAATGTCGCAAGGATGTTGTACAACCTTTTCTTTAATTGGTTTAAATACGGCATTGTGATCGAAGAATGATTTCCATAATAAATCAAATTGTTCGTCAAAATTCCAAAAATCGTTGTAGGTTGGTTGTCGGTATTCTAATGTTTGATAACTTGTACCATTTGTTGTAATTGTACCTAATGGGTTTCCTAGGTCGAAAGTGTTGGTGTAGTACGACGTGTTAAAGCCATCTGTCGTAACTACGAATACGTCATTTGTACTCATAATTGTTAGTTTTTATGCTCCCCTAAGGTAAGCGGTTAATTAATGTAATTTAACATAACTTGACCTGTCGTATCTCGTTATGTCGTATATACATATAGTGGAATTATAATTCCCATATTTTAGTAGTCAATATAGGATTCGAACCTATATCACTTCGGTTTACCTGCACGATTAACCTTGATACTCCTACAGTTTACCATTACTGGTGAGAGCCGAGCTTTCTCTCTTTAATATCGTGTTTTGCGTCTAACCAATTCCGCCAATTGACTTATTTTTTATTATTTATTTTGTCTTTTTATATAGGCAAGTTCAGCTTGTTCCCATCCTTTTTTCCACCAATCATTTTCAAATGTTTCATCTTTATAAGGACCATAATCTAACATAACTCCTTTTATAAATGCCTTTGCTCCTTCACCCGCATATTTTAAGCGTTCTTCACGATTTTTCGCAATAATAGAATCAGTATCATTAATATTTTCATCATCTATATTTATATTACCTCTAAATCCACTCAAACCATCACCACTTTTAATTTGGCCTACTCCTCTAAATCCACTCAAACCATCACCTTCATTGTCATCTCCTTGAAATCCCTCATTAATAATACCAGCTAATTGCTGCATTCTATGGATTTCGTTGATTGGTTGTTTCATTGTGTTTAATTTATTATTCTTTACCTACTAATAAATATGTTACTTTAACACCTTCTTCATTAGTAAATTCAATCTTAAGTAATCCATCTTCGGATACACTTAATTCACCTGTTGTAAACTGTTTATTTGCTGATAATATTTCACCAAATTCATTTATTGGGAATTTAATTGGTGCTCCTGGTACTGATGATTCCTTTAATGGAATATTGAAATTAATTTTGTTGGTGTAACCTTCGGTACCACCTAACATAAACTCCATTGTTGCTTCGCTACCTTGTTTTACAGTAAATACCTCTGTACCTAGTGCTTTTTTAGCTTTAAGGAAACGTGCTACGAACTCTTCATCTAACTCAGCTACCATAGCGTAGTTAGGTTCGTTTATAGATGGTACTGATGGTGTTAGCATTGTATCTGCTAAAGCATATTCTAGATTAAATTCGTTATCAGCGATAAGTAATTTATTAGCAATACCTTTATTCATTTCTACATCTAACACTAGAAAGTGATTAGTAATACCAATCAATTTTAGTAATTGAGATGTGTCGTAAACACCAAATTCACAATCGGGTAATTCCATGTTTGGAGCATCCAACACACCAACTAAATTCTTTTGAGACGAGATAAATTGTGTCATTAATCTTTTATCGATTATTTGAATTTTAACACGCTCAACTAAACCACCTAAGTAGTATTTTTCGATAACGTCTTCTAAATATGGTTTCTTCATTATTTATAAAATATTTGTATTAATAATATTAAAGTTGCTAGGCCTAAACAAGCGATTGTTTTGAAAGTGAGTGGTTCTTTAAATAGAATAGTTGACATAAATGTAAACACTGTTACACCTATTCCAAATCCAATTAATCTACTAGGCCATATTTCACCATTATATGCTGCTACTAAATGTTTTACAGACATCATAAAGCAAAATGATATAGGCATTCCCATTAGTAATGTTAACCAGATGTTGTTCTTAAGAACATCATATTTAAGTTGACCTTGTAGTTGTAAGAATGTTATAATTTGGGCTATTAAGCCAAACATTGCTCCTTTAACTAAATCCATAATGTAAATGTATAACCTTTATTTTGACTTACCAAAATTTCCACCAAGGTTTTTCTATTGGTAGTTTCGGTTGTTTATTAACTATAAATCTTTTATTAAATAAGTTGTAAACTACTCGATGTAAATAGCTTTGTTGTATTTCATTTAATTTATCAGCTTTAACTATAATCATCACGGGAATTATCAACTCAGAACCATCTTTTTCGATTATTTTTATTTCTGTGTCTACACGAAAGCGGTCGGGGTTAATAATGAAGTTGATCATTGCTATATAAAGTTAAAGAATTTAGTAATATATGTTGATAAATATTTATTTCTCACCCCATATGAATCCTCCTGCTGTTTTTTGTTTACCCCTTATTACGCTACTTATGTCTCCCTGATTTATATTTAAATTTTTACCTGCTTCTGTTTGGCTAGTCCATTCTTTAATAAAATTACCTTGTTTATCATATTGATGTACTGGTTTTTGATTTCTGCTTATTCCTCTACTATTTTTGCTTATATTATCTTTATGTTTATTACTTAAAGGTTTATTATGTCCCGATCCTGGTTTTTGTTTACCTTTATTACTTTTTCTTATTTTTTCACTTCTTTCTTTATTATTTGATATTATTTTGCCAAATTCTTCAGGTCGTTTGTTACCTTTAGGCCAACCTTTAGTTCCTAATTTTCCCTTAGATATATTTTGTTTAGTTTGTTCACTTCTAGGACCACCTCCAGTGTCGTGTAAGTTACAGAATAATACATTTTCCCATCCTAATTTATCTAAATAATATTGCTTCCAATAGGTTTCACGTTCATTTAATTGATCTATAGTACATTCTTCTACGATTTCATGTAAGTGGTTTTCCCATTTATGTTTATTTATAGAATTGTGTATTCTAGGTCCTATACTGTTTTTATATGAAGTATTATAACGATATATTCTCTTTCTAGCTTCTATGTTAATACTTTGCCCAATATATACTTTACCATTGGGGTTAGTTATCTTGTATATTCCTATCATAATTTATTGTTTCCAATAAATATTAAGGCGGCTGCTAAAACCGGAAAAATTTAGTAATCATTTTATTTAATATAGGAAAATCCCACCCTACATCACTATATATCCCAGTTAATTTATTTAGCAATACTGAATTAAATGCTTCTTCTCTATCAACATATTTGTTAATGAATTCAATTATGAATTCAGGATCTTCTTCATTTCCTCTAAATCCAATTACATCAATATTATAAGGATTAGGTTTTAATGAAACATATTTCATTTTATCCCCCTCAACAAATAATGAATATTTCTTATCTAATTTTTTAAATTTAATTAGATCATTTGTATACACTGCTGCTTTCGTATTAATTGGTGCTTTTAATTTAAATTCACTAAATATTTCGCCTGGTGAAGGACGTTTAGCAATATACGAGCTAATTTGTTTAACGCCTGTTGGTTTAGCTAAATCTTTCCAATCTAGTTTATCTAATGATGATTTGAACTCAACTATTTGCTTATCGATTTCGGGTTTAGGTTTACCTGACATTATGTCTGTTAGTAGTGTTTGACCGAATTTCTTGTATAGTGGAGGCATATTTGATTTCATTAGATCTAAACCCATCATAATCATCTCTTCAGTATCAACACCTTCCTTATTTACAATAAGCATAGCGTAACGACGTTTACCTGCAAAGTAACCCCGTTCAATAACCACCTCTTGTTTTAATTCAAAGTAATGTTCACGATCATTTGGGATATGAAATGCTGACATTGCAAATTGGCTAATGAATTCATTTGCTACACCCTGTAATTCTGAGGCTATTTCTAGTATAAGAGGTATAACCTTATTTTTATCATTTAGATCTAAATCTGGGTAGCGATGAAGTAGTAGATCTTTAACATGGATGAATAATGAGTCTGTATCGCTAGTTATAATTCTGTCTTTATTTTCCATTCTTTTCAAATTGTTGATTAATTTTACCTAAGTAATATATGCTAGTTAATATTTTTGGCATACTATCCATATCCCCATTATAAAATAGTTCTTCTACCAACATGTTGATTGTTTCTATTTCTAAATCAATTAAATGTGTTTGTCCATCAAAAGAATTGTAAATTTCCCAATATCTTTTTGCGATTGTTTCTAAATCATTATTCATAACTTTCTATTATTTATATTTCCAATAACTGTTTTTATATATTTTTC
>ERZ869925.15-NODE-15-length-121988-cov-30.409618_pt1 | contig 121988 bp, 167 predicted proteins | sample MGYA00579311_ERZ869925 | MGnify/ENA primary metagenome ERZ869925 (study PRJEB32216, sample SAMN09231817) | wastewater metagenome | place: USA: Maryland | collected 2016-07-30 | study: EMG produced TPA metagenomics assembly of the PRJNA472060 data set (Reclaimed...
CCGCTCAGGTCCGCGTAGCGCAGGTTCGCGCCGCTCAGGTCCGCGTAGCGCAGGTTCGCGCCGCTCAGGTCCGCGTAGCGCAGGTCCGCGCCGCTCAGGTCCGCGCCGCTCAGGTCCGCGTAGCGCAGGTTCGCGCCGCTCAGGTCCGCGCCGCTCAAAAGCGCGGCAATTAGCAACTCTTTCAGAGTTGCCGCAGCAGCCTCGAAAATCACCTTGCCCGTATGATCCAGAATTTGTTTGTTCATGTTGAGTTCCCTCTCTTCCTAGAGAAGAGCCTAGACGAACTTGATATGCCTGTCAATAGATATGCGCAGGTCCGCGCCGCCTCACCGTCTCGTCTCGCCGCCTCGTTGTCAGCTACAACCTGACGTTGTCCCACAGTTCGCGCACTTGTGGCAGGCACCTGAACGGAACATCAGTGACCCGGCGAGACGGCGACAGCCTCAGATCAGACACGCCCCCGCAGCGCACGCCAGCTCTTGCGCCGCCGTTGTCAGGTCGCGGTCCTCGTAGTAGACCAGCTTCGACCAGTCGATGATGGGGAATGCTACGGCTCGCGCTTCGTACTCCTCTCGTGTGACCTCAACGTACGGCATTTGCTCGTAGGCGGCACCACTGTAGGGAAGGAACGACAACCCGCCGACAACGTCCCGATGCCGCGCCACCCAGGCGGCGACCTCGACGAGTTCGTGCGGCTTGTAGACAATTGTCACACTTGGGTTATGTTCTGTATACCATTGCTTACACAGTAGCCACCGCTCAAGCTGATCCATCGCCGTCTCGTCGGCCTTGACGGCGGCGCCGTCGGGCGCTTTGCACGGGAAGCTACACACCCAGGTCGTCGCCGTCTCGGCAGTTTGACCGTTCTCTGGCGAAAGCGGTGCCCCAGCATCGCGCAGCACCTTGTAGACCGGCGAATGCGACGAGACACGGACGTTTCTGATGTAGTAGGCAGCATGACGAGGATGCAGCCCCGGTGAGCAGTCGAGCAGCGTCGAGCTGTTGCCGGATGGTTTCACACACGTCACTGCCGTTGAGGCGTTGATGCTGAGAGCTGCGGCGGTGTCGCGGTTCTGCTCGACGGCAGCGTGTCGGAAATGGGCATAATTCTCACGGACCACGTAAGCGAAATCTGAGAACAGCGGGCAGTCAAGCTGCCCATTGATGTCGACACCGAGTAGGCGCTCCGCATCACAGTTCTCCTTCCAAACGGGACGCAGACCAGGGAAGTTGGTCGCCGTCGACTGGATGGTGCCGAAGATGGCGGCGGCTTTCACCTTACGCGTCAGCGACGCGATGGTGTCGCCGGCGCGGGCGACGGCGATGCTGAGGTTGCAAAGCTGGCCCGACGACCTCAAGACGATCTCCCCACAATTACTTACAAGTAGGCCGCCGGTCCAGTAGGTGTGCTCTGGCGCATCCACAGTGATGTCGTAGACGCGATGATGACCGATCGGGATGACGTGCTCAATCTGATACGATTGCATGTCGATTCTATCAGAGTAAAACTGCGCACGGCCTTCCGTATTCAAGTCTTCGGGCCACGCTGCGCCATCGATCCCCATAGCATAGCGGGCCTCGACTCTCTGGCCGTCACTTATGACATGATGGTTTTCAGTGCCGATGAAGTGACCGCCGGGGGTCACGTACACGTTGACCGGCTTGATACCCGTCTCGATTTTGCGAATCACCTTCGTCCACTGTTGGCCACTCCAGATCGTCGACCCTACCTCAATGTCGTCAAAAGTACGAATACCGTCAGGGGTGAGCACCGTCGCAAAGCCAGCTTGACAAGGATTCGTCCCTGCGTCGACACCCTGTGGCCATCGCTGTCGTCGCCGTTCCGGCATCGTCGCCATCGCCGCGTCGCGGCTGAAGATGCCCCGCTCGCCGTTCTTGCCCGCGTCCATCTCAACGAAATGACGAAGGATCGTCAAGTCGCCGACGCCATCGTGCCATACGCTGCTGTTGTTGGCGTTCCACAGGACCGGATCGTAGTTGCCCTGCTTGATCCGCGCCATGTCGGTGCTGTCCGCGTCACTAAGGCTGATCATCGCGGTGCGGCGCATACCGCCCTGCACCGCCGCCTGGCCGACGTGGCAGCTGATGGTGTGGGCATCAGTGTCGCGAAGGCGTTGGCCTTGACGAGACAGGATGATGTTGCGAATCGCGAGGAGCATGAGCCGCAGAGGGTCCGGGCCACTGGCCCGACCGCCTTTCGTCTTGAGCGGGGCTCCAGCGGGACGTACCTGGCTGAAGTCGTAGCGAACGTCGACGCCGTCGACAAACCAGCTTTGCAGCCCCAGCCGCAACGCCTCAGCCCAGCCGTCCGTCGAATCGTTGACAACGTGGTCAATATAACGTCCCGTCTGCGCCGCCACCGACGGCAGTTTGTCGATGTACTTGCGTTCGACGCTGAAGCCTACGCCACAACCAGACATCGAGATGATGAGCATCTCGACCCATGCCTGTGGGGCATCCACCGACACGTAACTACAATTGAACAGGGCGAGATTCTGCCTTCGCACCGGCTCACCCGCCATCGCAAGCAGTCGCATCGACGGCAACGCCTCCATGCGGAGCATCATCTCGCGGCCATCGCCTCGCAGCCACTCGACAACCTCGCCTCGTCGCTGTCCCGTCGTCGCCTCGGTCAGCTCGACGAGGAAGTCAACAGCCCGATCGACAGTCTCGACCCAAGTCTCGCGACGGCCAAGGGCATAGTTGAAACGGGAATACTTGTCGAAGAATTGAAACTGTTGCAGCGCCGTCGGGAAGAACGTAGCCGCCTCATCGAAAGCTGCCCGCGTCGCCGCACTAACGGGCCGTCGCCGCCTCATCGCCGCCTTCTCATCGCGGAACGTCATATAGGCGCGTGCTACGTCCCGATGCCCTTGGGCAAGCAGCGCCCGCTCGACAGCGTCCTGAATCGTCTCGACGCTGACGGGGAAGGTGAGGTGACGGATAGCGTCAGTGACGGCGTCGACAATGCTGGATAGGTTTGTGGTGAGGCCAGCCTTTACGATGGCTCGCTCGATCTTCTCGTACTCAAACGGGACGACTTGACCGTCCCTCTTCTGGACTGTGATCACAGGTGAACTCCTTGGATGCGCGGTGAGTGGCAAGGTAGCCTAGACGAGACGACGAGGCAAGGGGAAAATGGTGGTAGGTGTCGATGCGTCGATGTCGTCTTGTCGAGGTCGTCGCCACTACATCGCCGTCTCGCCGCCTCGCCATCGTCTCGCCGTCTCACTTTCACCTTGACATCATCGTTACCTTCCCGTAGACTCATCCAGTGCTCGAATCACTTCGCGACGTTGCCGTCGCCTCGATGATACTATCTCAATTCACCATCGGCGCCGCCTCGGTGATGTCTGGTCACTTCCGAGACGCCGCCATCGGGACGTTGTGCGCTGTGGTTAACATCTTGATCTTTTGGGTGAAATAGGTGGGCTCAGTTCAGGACTACCATCGCCTCGTCGAGGCTGTCAAGGCGACATTTCATCGCGTCGACGCCATGGTTAGCGACACAACGAAGCTGCGGGCGCATCTCGTCAAGCAGATCGAGGCCGAGCGCAGAACCGAGCGAGAAATCGAGGATTTAGAAGACACTGTGCGCCATGTGTGTCCGTGCTGTCGCAGTGCCGCCCTCGGCGGCATCGGCTCGCGACATGACCTCTTGCTCAAGAAGCTGTCGCGACAGCGTTTTCAGATCGCCATAAACATGCGGAAAGCTGGCCTTTTCAACCTCGCTGAGTCCGTTTTTGCTGATGTGCAAGACGTTGACGTCGGCGGGAGGACGGTGTAGTATGAGACGCACACGCGATTACGACGCGAGTCTGATCGAGAGCCTCCGAGATCCCGAAGAGGCTGCTGCATACATTGCAGCCGCGAAAGCGGAACACTCCGACGGAGATCCTGTTCTCGCGATGGCTCTGGAAAACGTGCGTAAAGCGCAGAAAGAAAACTCCACTTGACATCCCAAATCATCATCGACTCGTCGCTGTCGTCAGTGCTGATGCGCGGCGGTCAATTCGCCAGCCTCGGCTACCACTACGGCAAGGGGTCGACAGCACTGACGCTGCATCGAGGTGGCAAGGCATCGACGTATCATGTCGTATGCGTAGACGAGATGACAACGGTGCCGCTGTGTCAATGGGTCGCCGTCGAGGCACTCGTCGCGCAGGGCTACTACGGGACGTGTAGTGACACGGTGCCTCATGAGGGCTCGACGTGGAGTGCAGAGGTCATCGACGAGGTGACGCTGTGGGTGCTTGAGGTGGCTGTCGGGTTGATGCTGTTGGGGCGCGGCGAGGGGCTGCGACGGCTTGACGGCGGGTTGGTGAAGGCTGAGGCCGTTGCCGCCCCTACCCCTGTTGCCGCCTCGTCGTCGAAGGAGTCTCTCGATGCCTCGTCATAGTCCCCGCAACACCATCGTCGTCGAGTTCTACGGCGGGCCTTCGTCGGGGAAGTCGGAGGCGATGGCGCGGCTGTTCTCGCTGCTGAAGCAGCGTCACATCGCCGTCGAGATGGCACCGGAGTACGCGAAGAAGTGGGCGTATGAGGGACGACAAATCGACGGCCTCGACGAGTTCTACATCCTCGGCAAGCAAGTCGGCGCTGAGGCGGCTTTATTGGGAAAGGTCGCAGTCGTCGTCACTGACAGGCCGGTACTGATGTCATCTGTGTACACGGATCTGTACGGGAGCGGCAAGATACGTTCCGGGGTCGACGCTGCGGTGATGGCGTACATGGGCGAGACGAGGCTACGCGGCCACCGCCGCATTGCCGTCTTGGTACCACGTCGTCATGCCTACGATCACTCGGGACGTTTCGAGAATCTCGATCAGGCTGTCCTTGTTGACGAAATGGCAAGGCTGCATGTTGGCAGACTATCCTGCTACGATGTCTGGTTGGGCCTCTATGAAGGCACCGATGACGAGACGACGCGTCAGCTTGCTGACGACATCGAGGCGATGACGCGACGATGACTGAACTACCTATGGTGTGTACGTGTGGACTCGAAGGCTTTGTAGGGGCCGAAACTCGGCGCGTGCGCATTTTCAACCGGATGGGGTTGACAAATCCAGCAGAACTGACTACGGCCATTATCTTGTCTTTGGCCTTCGATTTTGGTGCTGAAGTGGATGTAGCGGCAGACATGTGGTTTGATGTGGTAGTCTTGACGGATAAGGGGGCTGTTTTTGTTCAGTGCGACCATCCTGGGGATGGACTGGCTGCTGCCTGGGAGTGCTTGACGACCGCGTCTGGTGCCATACAGATCTGCTCACCTCAGGAAGAAAATCGACTTCTGTCGAATCTCCGCGCTGAGTGGTCGGCGAAAAGTGCTCACCAGGATACACACTTCTACAAAAAATATGACACTACCTGTCCTGAGTGTCGCGCGCACACCCACAAAATAGTTGACGCACAAATCTGCCTTGAGCGATTCTGGGGCTCGGACGTGATGCAGCCAACCATCGAGAAAGCTTTTGCGCAATGACTCTGCAACCAAAATTCTCACCACCTTCGCACGAAAACGCCGACACGCATGCCGAGTGTCGAGGTGACGACAGTGCCAGAGTCGCTCGTCGGTGCCGAAATAGGCTTGTATATCCGGGCGGAGCGTGGTAGGGTTGTCGGTGAGTACATGAAGCAAAGGGGTGCCTCACGCCAAGATGACGGCATTAGCCGCTGCCTCATCGCTGCCTCACTCGCCCGATCGCGAGGCGATCGGGACGTTGTGTGAGGCTTTGTTGCGAGAGGGTTTGGGTTTGCAGGGTCACCAAGGAGTTCAAGATGTCAACTAACCCCCCTGTCACCGTCGAGGCCATCTCGACAACGTCCCGTCTACCCCACCGCCAACACCCTGGCGACGCGGGCTACGACCTCCACGCCAACGAGGTGTTGACGATCAACGTCGGGGCTACCAGGCTCATCCGTTGCGGTATCCGCATCGCAATCCCTCGCGGCGTCGTCGGCTTCATCTGCCCGCGCAGCGGGTTAGCGTTGAAGCGGGGCATCACGGTCCTCAACGGGCCGGGCGTTATCGACCCCGGCTTCGAGGATGAGCTGGGCGTGGTGCTCATCAATCTCGGTGATCGCAACTTCGAGGTCGCCGTCGGCGACCGCATCGCGCAGATCGTCTTCGTCGAGACGGCGGGAGTTGAGGTTGTCTCAGGGCTGATTGGTGGCTGCGAGGCTGAGGTCAAGGAGGTGGCGACGAGACGAGGCGGCTTCGGCAGCAGTGGTGGCTTCGGCGAGGCGCCGGGACGGTGAGGCAACGAGGACCGCGACAAGATGGGGTCGTCGAGGCAATAAATAGGTGGGCGCCAAGATCTATACATCGCGTGTGGGGCGAGGCGGCCTCGACGTGTCGAGGGTGTCAGGCAGTGGTGTTTTCGCGCCAAGCTGGCAGATACTACAGCCCGCGCTTGAGCTAAGGCGCGGCGGCAAGGAGACGGAGCAGAGCTGGCAAGCCTACACGGCGGCGTACTTGACCGAGATGCGAGTATCCTACGCACGGAATCGATCCGAGTGGGACAGGATATTACATATGCCCAGTGTTACCCTGCTGTGTTACTGTGCGTCTAAATACCTACCTCGTTGTCATCGCATCATCTTGGCACACTTGTTCACGAGACTTGACACTACCGCAGTTTACCTCGGAGAAATACCATGAACCGCGCCAAGAAAGGCAATTTTATCAGAGTGTTGCGAACCATTGCCAAGGCATACATAGCTGCTTCACCTGACGATCGGGAAGTTTGGATTGAGAGTGTGAACCGGATGTGTGACGACCTCCTACACAGTGACTTTTTTGGGACTGAAGGGCAGAACGATCCTCGCGGCGATCAGAGGGACTAGATATGGCGACACCCGAGATCATCACCGACCTGTCGTCATGGCTGCGTGATCACCCCGACACCGCCGTCTTCAGGTGTGGGTGCGTTTGGACCAAGCCGACGGTAGCAGCCATCTCGCGGATATGGCCGACGGATTGCCCGAAGCACTGCCCTGCGCAGTTTCGACCGGGGATGTTTCTTCCCTTCAAACCTTGACACCATCTCGCCGTCGCGCTATCGTCATCGCATGGCACAAGACAAACTCTGCATTGAATCTTGGCGGGGGTATTTCCGCATTTGCTGGCTCATAGCTGAGACAGGGGAGGAAGGCGCATTCTTGGGCGACTACCTATCGCGCGGCTCGCCACCTGACCGTGGAGACGATCACTTTGTCGCCACGGAGGCAGCCCGCGCGGCAGGCGCTGAATACGATGATGAAGGACTCCTCTGGGAGTCACAGTCTGCGGTTCGCAAAGCCCTCACCGCCGCCAACGCTGCACTAAGGGCTCACCGATCGGCGAAGCCCTGGCCTGAGTGGGCCAAGCAAGCCTTGGTGGCTGGTTGGAAAGCACCAAAAGGGTGGCAGCCGTGAGCGCATGGATCAAGAGTGCGGACAAGCTGCCCGATGATGACGCCGTGTGTTGGGTTTTCTATAAGAAACTTAATGCGTACATGTGCGGAGATACTTACATCGGGTACTGTCCTCGTCAAGAGGCCCGATGCCGCCGAGTTGCTGTCGATTCGTCAAGGTGCCTGGTCGTATGAACGTCTCATCGGCTGGGCTCGCGAACAAGACGCCAAGATGGGTGCTCTGGCTGCCGTTTCGCCGCTGCCTCACTCGCCCGATCGCGAGGCGATCGGGACGTTGTGTGAGGCTTTGTTGCGAGAGGGTTTGGGTTTAGGTGCCACGACAAGGAGTCGACCATGAAGTGTCCCCAATGCAGTTTTGTCGGCGATGTTGCCGACTTCGCCTCGCCACCATCCCCCCACCGTCTCGTCGTCGAGGCCCTCTCGACAACGTCCCATCTGCCTCAGCGACAGCACGACGACGATGCAGGCTATGATCTTTATGCCAATGAAACCCTTACGCTCAACGTCGGGGCGACGAAGCTTGTCAAGTGCGGAATCAAGGTCGCCATCCCACCGGGCTTAATTGGCTTCATCTGCCCTCGTAGTGGGCTCGCCCTGAAACGCGGCGTCACCGTCCTCAACGGGCCTGGCGTCATCGACCCCGGCTTCGAGGATGAGCTGGGCGTGATCCTGATCAACCTCGGCGATCGCCATCTCGACATCACCGTCGGCGACCGCATCGCTCAGATCGTCTTCGTCGAGACGGCGAGGGTTGTGGTGGTGCCGGGCGCTGTGGGCTGTGAGTCGGGGCGTGGTGGGGGTTTCGGCAGTAGTGGCGGCTTCGGCGAGGCGACGAAATGAACTGGCGAAAAATTGCTTTAAAAGATTCTCGAACATTGTTTTTGCTGCCCACGCCAGGAGATCCTATTCTAATTCCTTGCAGACGTAAGCCTTGCCAACCAGAACCTCATCTTGAAGTGGTGACCTTGAACTCTCTCGAATTGTCGGCTTATGGCGGTGGGGAGTATACCGACATAACATTCAATGACAGCAGCGTCGTAGCTGTGCTCAACCCACAAGCATCAGTGACGCTTGACCCGGAGTGGGTTAAACAGGCCTTGGCTGCGGGCTGGAAACCCCCGAAAGGGTGGCGGCTATGAGAGACTCATTTCCTTGACATCACCTCATCGTCGTCGTATCCTCGTCAAGTGCTCCGCCCCTACCAACAGCAGGCGATCCAGCAAGTCAAAGCCCACTGGCTAGCCGGTCGTCGCGCCGTTGTCTTGGTCATGCCCGTCGGCGGCGGCAAGACGAGGGTGGCGGAACATCTAATGGTCAACGTCCTCGACAAGGCGTGGGCTCAGATCTTTTTCATCGCTCACACCGAGACGTTGATCGATCAACCTGCACAGCGATTCGCAGACCGACGCATCGCGCACGCTTTTGTGAAGGCTGGCCGCAAGGCCGATGCTACTGCTCAGGTGCAGTTTTGCAGCGACGCGACGATGGTGAGACGGGACGTTGCCGTCGCGTCGAGGCCGGACGGGTCGCTTCATGATCGCGTTGTCGTCATCATCGATGAGTGCCACCGGGTCAGGTCGGCAACCTACCTACAAATACTTACAAAGCTGTCTCGCTCTTTCAAGTTCGTCTACTTACTACTGCTAACGGGGACGCCGTATCGTCTCGACGGACGCGGCCTCGCCGATGTCGCGTCGGCACTGGTCGAGGCAGCGACGCCTCGTCAACTCATGGGCTTGGCCCCCTTCGCCGACGGCAGCATGCTGAAACGTCCCGTCATCTTGCCGCCGCGCTACATCTCGAAACCCATCGACGATGGCGACCCCGAAGCGCTACTGTCTCAGCCTCAGATTGTCGGCGACGTCGTCGGGACGTGGTTACGCGAAGCTAGTGGGGCTGCCACGGGCGGCGCCTCGCTTGCCACTATTTGCCGTGCCTACACCATCGCACACAGTCAACTCCTCGTCGACCGCTTTACCGCCACTGGCATACGTGCCGCACACATCGACGGGACGTTATCGACATCAACTCGGCGACAGCTCCTCGTCGACTTGGCGATCGGGCGCCTTCAAGTGCTCTGCTCGGGGAGCAACATCTTCGATGAGGGCTACGACTCGCGGGCGTCGTATGAGATGCTACTGCCACGAGGCGACGGCGCCGATGCGTGGGCGTTGCTGCGATCGCGTTGTGAGCTTGGCGCTGCCGAAGCGTTGTCACTTCGTCGGCGAGTCGTTGACTCGGTGTTGCCGGAGCTGCGGCGATACTGGCCCGCTGTCGACTCCGCGCTACCGATGGAGCCACCCACTTACGTCCCGTTGTCTTGTCTCATCGACGCCGCACCGACGGCCTCGTGTGGGGCTTGGATGCAGCGACAAGGTCGTGCCGTGCGGTCGTGGTGGGGGGATTCCGAGGACGAGATCGCTATACGCTCCGCGCTAGGCTTGACGTGGTCACAGGAGAAACAACAAGCCCTCATCATCTGCCACAGCGGCAATCTTGAGCGGCACGGGGCTCTCATTTGGCATGAGGGCTTCAATCTTGCACAGGACGCGACATGGTCGACGAAGCCTCGTCTAGCCAATGGTGTGCCTACCCTTCACCCGCCGCGCCCTGTGACGTGTCCTAGATGCCTTAGCGTTGAAGTCGCGGGGGCCGCTGTCTGTGCCTACTGCGGCGAGAGTCTTGTCACCGTCCGGTTGCCTGATGAGGATCGGGACGTAGTGCTCGTGGAAAAGAAAGCCGAGTCCGTCATCGTCTCGACGCCGTCGATGCGAGAAGACTTTCTGCGCGGCCAAATCCGCACAGCCAAAGCCAGGGGCTACAAGCTCGGCTGGGCCTTGGCGCGGTACAAAGCGCGATTTGGTTTCTGGCCCGACGGCGGGATGGTGGCGATGATGCGGCGGCAGATGGGCGTGTGAAGTTGGGGTGTCGGTTGGGGGGCGTCTCGGCACTGCCGTCTCGTCACTGTCATCTTTTCGCTTGCCTCGCCGCCATCTTGTTGCTATCGTCTTCTCAACAGGAGATTACCATGCCCGACACCATCACGTTCAGCACAGGCTCCGATCACTACTCAGGACTCCCTACCAGGCAGACACTCACCGTCGGCGATCGCGTCGTCATCGAGTCAGTGTCGCGGGCATTGTCGCACACGCCACCACCTCGTCGCATCGTCGCCGTCGTGACCCGTATTCTCGGCGGCAGCCGATCGCCGTACATGGAAGTGCGTAGGCCCGATGGTAGACTACAACTCTTCACTGAAGCGGGAACTGAGCGCGGGCAAGATTACTATCGCGTCACTGAGCACCTTCGACCATTTGTCAGCGAGGAGGCCGAGGCAGCCCACGCGGCGGCGGTGAGGCAGTATGAGCGCGGCCAGGCTGTGGCGAACAAAATGCTCCGGGCCACTGAAGAGATGAGTCGCACACTCAGCGAGCACCCCGAGCTGATCGCTGACTGTGAAGCATTCCTCGCCCGCTTCACTGACGCGACGAAGACTACGAAAGAATAGGTATACAGATGTCGCAAGAAGCACGCATTTACAGGGAAGAGAACGGACTACCAGGGCTTTTCGAGATCCTCCAGAAGGTGAACTCTGCCTACAAAGGCTCCTATGATTTCTCCTCTGACGAGGAGTTGACATCCTACAAGGAAGCCCTCAACCTCACACGCAAGCACTGGGAAGACGCGAGCAATCGCTTCGAGGGGCTACTCCGCGATCTCGTCTCTGAAGCTTGCTGGCAGTGTGAAGTGTTGCAAGACCGTGTGCCTAGTGTGTAATATGTCCACCGTCTACCACTTTCTCACGACACTAGATCGCCTCCTCCATCTGGCGCGGGGCATCGACACCTTTCACCCCGACGGCCCAGCGTGTCCACTCCGGTACGTTGGCGGAGCTGAGATCCTCCGATGCCTGCGAGGGGGCGATCTAGTCAAGTGGGAGACTGAGGTGGCCAAGTGTAAGCAGACGAAGGGGTGGATCGACGACTACGCGAAGATGAAGGCCGAGCTGCTGACGTTGGCAGGGTCGTCATGATCAAAACTATTGCAGCACTTTTTGTAGAGGAGCTTGGCGTCTACGCTGAGCTGCCATTTATAGACCTCTGGTCTAGGCAGCGGGATGCCAGAAAGTATGATGGGCGGCTACCTGTGATTGCACACCCTCCCTGCCAACTGTGGGGAAACATGGCCGCTGTCAATTTCGCCAGATGGGGTGGAGAGCACAACAGGCCAGGTAATGACGAGGGTTGTTTCAACTCCGCACTATCTTCTGTCCGCAAGTGCTGCGGTGTGCTTGAGCACCCAGCTAAAAGTAGGGCGTGGGCGGCATTCGACCTACCACACCTCACAGGTCAAGGGTGGTTTCAAGGTTCAGAGAATGAGTGGGTGTGTGAGGTATGGCAGTCAGCATATGGTCACAGGGCTAACAAAGCGACTTGGCTTTTCTACAAGGGGGGACGACCCCCTCTAGGGTTAGAGTGGGCCAGGCCAAAAGGGAGTCATCAGATTGGATACCCTGATTCTCGGGGTAAATCCAGAAACAAGCCAACTCTCTCAAAGCGAGAGGCTAATGCTACGCCACGAATTTTTCGTGATGCACTTATAACCTTAGCCCTACACTCAGTGTCATGATCGTTACAACCCTACGCAGCCTCACCGCCGTCGTCTCGTCGATGCCGGGAGAGTACACACGCCTACGCGCAGCTTCCGACATCACCGTCTGGTCGGCGTCGTTGTCGGCGATTGTCGTCTCGACGTTGCCGCTGTCCGCCCCACTAGCCGCCCCGACACCACTCGACGTCACCGTCCCAACCCAAGCGCTACAAGCAGCACTCAAGGCGTTGCGCGGCGACGATGTGACCATCACCCACACACTGACTACACTGAAGTTCACCACCCCACACAGCAACGCCGAGATCAGCGTCGTCGGCAGCGTCGTCAACTACATCCCCGTCGCTGACGAGCTGTGGCGGGACGTTGATGGCGACGAGCTGGCGCAAGGGCTGTGTGCCGTTGAGGCGGCTATCGCGACGGGTGATGTAAGCAATGCTGGTGTGCGTTTCTGCCCCGATGGTGTCATCGCGACGGATACGTGCCGATTGCACTGGTGGCGATGGGGCGGCGGCGAGGCGGCTTTGGTGCCTACGCTGATCGGCACGATCCACCCCGACACTGCCGCCATCGTCTTGTCGGCGCTGACGACAAGTCGGCAAGTCGGCAAGACGACGAAGGGAAAAGGTAAGGCGAAGGCGCCCGTTGGCGCCGTCGCGCCTTCAATCACTAGATATGCTACAGGTCAGCGCTTCATCGTCATCGACACACCAACGTCCCGTGTGTACTGCCGACGCCTACCCGAGCCGTGGGCTCCGTGGGAGCGTATCGCGAAGCGTGAGGCAGTGGACGCTGTTGTGTTTACTTTGTCCACAAAGCCTCTACTTGACGCACTTCGTAGTATACCCGCCGATTTCGTTGCGTTGTCGTCAGATGGTGGTGACGGTGGCCTCCGCATCGACTACGCGACGCCGACGGGACGTGGTCAGCTCGTTGTCGACGCCTCGACACCCCCACTACCGCCGATTCGCCATCGTGTCCGCTACCTAGTCGACGCTCTCGCCTGCTGTGGCGACGAGACGACGATGACCGTGTCAGCCTCGGCGGCGACGAGAATTGAGTCGGGACGTTTCGTGGCTTTTGTTATGTTTGCTGTTGGCGGATAGGCGGCGGCGAGACGACGAGAGGATTGAAATCACATGCGATATCAAGGCGGTAAGAGTCGAATTGCAAAGGCAATCGCGGGCAAGATTCGCGAGCTGTACCCGACAGCAACGGAGATTTGGGAACCGTTCTGCGGCGGCGGCGCGGTGACGTTGGAGCTGGCGAAGGCGGGCTTTCGAGTGCATGCTGGCGACAGCCACGAGGACTTGATTCTGATGTGGCAAGCGTTGATGCGCGGCGAGACGGAACCCTTCGCCGATGTCACTGAGGCTGAACACGCGGCGCTGAGGACGGCTACCCCCTCGGCGAGACGAGGCTTTGTCGGCTTCGCCGGTAGCTTCGGGGGTGTATTCTTTGGTGGGTTTGCTCGACAGGGCATGTCTGGATGTGGGTATACCTGTGACTCTGAACGTATGCGCACAGGTAAGTTTCAGGCGTGGCACGAGGCTTACCGTAGCCTGTGTAAGATGCGAGGTCGTGCCGTGGCATTCAATCACGCTGACTACACTGCTGTCCCCGATCAGGCTCTCGTCTATGCCGATCCTCCTTACCAAGACACTACCCGATACAAAACAGTCGCCTTCGACCACACCGCCTTCTGGTCGTGGGTGCGTCGTCGTCAAGGCCCCACTTTCGTCTCTGAACTCAGCGGCCCTGACAACATCGACATCGTGTGGCGCAAGCAGCACAAGTCGCAGAACGCCAGCAACTCACCTACCACCAAGGCTACAGCGAAGGTCATCGAGCGGGAGGAGCGGCTGTATTGGCATCGAGAGGCTGGGGCTATGGAGCGATGAGTATGGTTGACAAAGTCTTCCCGATAGTGTAAGCTCTCCCTTATGTCATCCTCTTGGCATCGTCGCGTCGTCGACGCATTGTCTACACCTCCTACCGTCCTCTACCACGCCACCACACCACGCAAGCTAGCCCGGTACGTAGCTACAGGTGCCATACTGCCACCTGTGCGCGGCTTTGACACCCTTGAGGGTGTTCAGGAGTGGGCTCGCCTTACCAACGGTCGGACGGTGATCCTCAAGTTTGAGGTCCAGCACACACAGGCATTGCCAGATCACCACAATGTCTACGGTCTAGCCTGGTGGACGCCTGTAGCTGTTCACCACTGGACCGTGATACAGGGCTAAGCTGCTGCTACCTCGCCACCACGCCGCCTCATCCTCACCGCCCCGATTTCGCAACCGGCGCCCCGTAGGCGCGAGTTTCCTGCTTCCGAATACCCCAATAGCTCCCCCATAGGGATCGAGGCTTGTGGCGCGTCCTGGTGCGAAATTGCTGGTCAGCGTTGCTGACATCTTCAGCCCACCCCTGCCTACCAACCCTGTGATCCATGTTACGGACCCGTGACGCCTCTTGTGTATGACCCGAACTTCCCAACTTATTTTTCTCCTTTTCTACCACCCTTGGCACACTTCTTGCTACGCGCGTGCGCGTAAACTATATATATCAAGAGAAAGAGAAATACCCCTGGGACGGGGGTGGGTGAAGGTTAGAGTATAACAAAAGGTAGGATAGTGTGTGTAGGACAAATGCGTGATGGTGTGTAGGACGGATCTCGGCCTTCCTGGGCTGCCCGGCTTTTTCGTCTTGCCTGGGCCGCTCCGAAAAGTCGAAAACGTCCTACACACCTACACAGTGCTTGATTTTATTGGAGAAAGTCCCTACACACGAAGGGTCACGGGTGTATCACCGTGTTTCGAGGGTGATTTTTGGGACAGCGACGGCATTTGAGGCAAGGTAGTCTATGGTTGAGGTGGCGTCAAGAGGGTTTTAGGGGTTGACAAGACAACGAGACGGTGACAGGATGACAGCGAGGTGAAGAGATGCTGACTGAACAAGAGATTAAGCTGCTTGCCCGCGAACTGATGGCTGCCCGGATTCTGGAGGCCCAGCCGAGCAAAGAGAGGATCGGCGATATCATCAGAGCCGAGATTGCACGTCAAGCTGCTGCTATGTATGACCGCGAAGCCCGAGCGATAACGGCAAGCGACGTGCAGCGAGAGATTCGGCAACAGTTGCAGACGGTGACTCAAGCCTGGCTGTCAAAATACTTGACTCCGGCTCTGGATCAAATTCGCTGTGACAGCAAAGGATTGCAAGCCCTGATTGACGCAGAGTTAGAGAAGATCAAAACACCTCAAATCAATCTTCTGGTGCGTGAAGAGACAGCGCGACTGGTCCGACAGGCCGTCGGAAGCAAGATTGGCGTGAAGGTTGCCAAGCTACTGGAGCTGTTTGATCGCGTTTTGGTGCAAGCACCATAAACCGACAGGGGACGAAAGGTGGGTAAATACAACATCTGGAGCGGCAACAAAGACTGGCCTCTCGGCGCCGCCTTGACAAACTGTACGTGTCTCGCCCACAAGAAGGGCAACATCAAGAATCAGTACCCTGTCAGCTTCCAAGGTGTGATGTGGGAGGATGCCGAACAAGCCTACATCTCGTTGTCTCGTCGTTGTCGAGACGACGGCGCCCGCGACAAGCTCATGGTCAACATCATCACTGCCAAGCTGAGACAGCACCCACAACTAAAGACACTGGTGGACAGGTATGGTGGGGTAGCCTTTCTTGAGCAGTGTGAGCATATCACCTATGCACAGTCGGAGCGTTTCCGAAAGTGGGAAGGTGTAGGACGAGAGAGTCGATTTCTCCGCAATCTCATCGCGGCATACCTTGTCGCAGTCGTCGAGGCCGTCCCCGTGACACCGCAGCGATACAGCCTACTCACCCCGTCTCAGCGTCGTCAACTCCGCGACGACTATGTCACTGCGCAGCGTGGCATCTGCCTCTACTGCAACGTCCCGTTGTCGTCGCAGCCGCCGCAACGCATCGTCGACTACCCCGTCGACTGGACACTGTTTCCGTCAGGTTTTTTGAACCACCCCATACACCTACAGCACTGCCACAAAACCGACATGACGGAGGGCGCGGTGCATGCCGTGTGCAATGCAGTGATGTGGGTGAAGGAGGGACGATGACGAGACGGCGGCAACGAGACGGCGACAGTGATGGAGGCAACGAAACCCTTGACAGCAACCACGTCCCGGTGTAGTCTTCGACCATGCGACGAACTAAGCTGCCAAAGTGTCCGAAGTGCAGGGGAAGCTACGGACTCACCTTGTCTGACAATCAGGCCCACTGTAGTTCTTGTCAGCACACATGGAAACCCGCAGTCAGTGTCCGCGAGAAGATCGTGGCACAGGCCGAGTATGAAGCTGAGATGCGTCAGGCGAAAGCTAGCCGTATCGAGCGCGATCGAGCGGTATATGCGCAACGATGGCGCCGGGATGCCAATGGCTGGGTTGTTCGCGACGACGAACTCGACCTCGCGACGCTGTCCGCCGAAGAACTTTTGCACCATTGCGATCGCCTTACCGCGCACCTTGACGGCCTCGTCGAGGCTGGCCTCGTCGACGGGACGCTGAGTGAGGCGAGACACGATGACTATTGCTATGAACTCCTTGACGACGGCCTCAAGATAGCAGCCTGTCATCTCGATTGCCCTGTCATCATCGCACAGCGACAAGCATACCTCGACTCGGCCTATCGCGATCACCCCGGTCAGCTAGCCCTATTTTCCCCTTGACTCGCCGCTGTCTCCGCGATATCATCGTCGCCATGTCAAAACTCATCCTCACCGGCATCGACGACTCGCCGCCGTCAACCCCTTTCGCCTGGCTCTGGCCAGATCAAACCGACTCGAACGGGATGTTTAGATGAAATTTGTCGACTTCATCGCTACGACTCGACAACATCGTCCTATTATTCCGTCATCAAGGTGCTGAACCGTGACCCCGTTCGCAGAATTTTTCGGTCTCACAGACCCGAACCGCTCTACCTTCGTCCTCAGCCCGGAGCGCGACCCCGGCTTACTGGTTGGCATGGATGGGTTGATCCCGTTCCTAGAGGTGCGGGCCCAAGATGCTCCGACAGCACCGCAAGCGATCCTGTTTGGGGAGTATGGGACGGGCAAGACGCATGCCCTACGCTTCGTGGAGCACGTTCTCGCTCCGAAGCGCAGGATGAAGCCCGTCTTTCTGACCCTGAGCAATTTTGGGGCGCATTCGACGTTTTCAGACGTTCATGTTCGGGTCATGAATGCGCTCGATGAGTCACTCCAGCACATGCTACAAAAATGGCCGACAGCAGACCACGCGATCGATGCCAATGGGCGACTCAGCCAGGACATGAAACGTGCCTTAAAGCTCTTGCGCAATCCAAATACGACACCCAAAGATCGTGCGACCGCTCGAACCTGGCTCATGGGAATCGGACCGACGCCCACCCAGGCACGTAACATGGGTCTTGCAGGTCGCTTGTTTGAGTCGGCTGGACCGGTGGAACTAGTTAACCTCTGGAAGGGGCTCGGTGAACTCTGGGCTACCGCCATAGGCGAACGCCTGCTGCTGCTGCTGGATGAGGGGGAATCGTTTAGCAAGGTTACCGATGTCCAGGCTCAAGCATCCCTTGGTACTGGACTGAGAGAACTGTTTGATCAGGATAATGCGGCGATCGGTATTTTTCTTGCAGCTAACACTCCTGACGTCCGTGTCGGAGTGCATCCGCTCCGTCGTTCTGATTTCGAGAGCCGAATCAGTGATAAGCACTTCACACTGCAAGGACTCGCAGATCCGGTGCATGTCGAGCACTTTATTCACGGATGGTGGAAACTCATCGGCCATCCGGGGACGAAGTTACTCGAAGAAGGAGCGGTGAGAATTATCAGCACGCGACTCAAGGAACTTCGGGATGTGCTTGCTGTCCGTCCGCAAACTGCATCGAAGCCAACGCAGCGCAACCTGATGGATGTGCTCGCTTTTGTTGGCCGTCGAGCGATGGAGGAGAATCATCGACCACCGATATCTGAGGTCCACATCCGACGCTGGTTTGCGTTGAAGAGCTAACGGTCGTGCGTTACATTCGTCCTTCACAGTTCCAACTGCGTCTCGGCTGGCTCTCAGTCATGGCTGTCCATCTGGGCTATCCAAGGCTCGCTCGGCTCGATCGGTCCGCACTCGGACAGGCGCTCTTGAAAAGCGCCATGGATCGACACGGCGATGGTGAGTCACAATCCCACTGGCTTGCTACCGCCGGCCTCTTGGCTTCGCCCCAAGGCCGGATGTCCTCACGAGCAGAGAGCGATATCGCTAGGATGGGCGAGATCTACGGAATCTATGACCCCACATCCCAGACTCTGACCGACCTGTGGCTGCACGGACATGTGAGTATCACGAACTGACGAGACTGAATCGACAGTGCCGCTTCTCTCATTTCCTCGCCGTCGTCGTCAACATCTTGTTGACGCTGCCGCAGACAGGACGTGTGCCCCGCGAGCTTGTGCCGCTGTTTGTGGTGACGGCGACGGGGCTTAGCGGCGATTTGGCGATGTTGACGGAGGAGTGACGGCGAGGCGGCTATGACGGTGAGACGACAACAAGGAGATGCTACCCATGGACAAATCAGAACTAGCCACACGCTGCAAAGCCTTTGAGTCCGTTCGTGATGACCGAGCGCCGCGAGGCCAGCCGCTCCTCGTCCGCCTCGACGGTAGGGCGTTTCATACCTACACGTCGGGACTGCGTCGACCGTACGACGAACGGCTCTCGCATGCGATGATCGAGACGACTCGTTGTCTCGTCGAGGACTTGCACGCGGCGGTGGGCTACACACAAAGCGACGAGATTTCGCTGCTTTTCTACGCCGATGAGACGATACCGACGAGCTGTCTACCCTTCGACGGTCGTTACCTGAAGATTGCCACGGTCCTCGCGGGGCTGGCCTCGGCCAAGTTCGCTCGGCTGACGAGCGTAGTGTTACCCGAGAAAGAGTACATCGTCCCACACTTCGACGGTCGGGCATGGAGCGTCCCGACTCCGCAGGACGCCGTGGACGCTTTTGTCTGGCGCGTGCAGGACGCGACTAAGAACAGCGTCAGCATGGCTGCGCAAGCGTACTACTCGCACCGGCAGCTTCTCAATAAGAACACTCGCGACAAGATCGCGATGTTGCGAGACAAAGGCGTCGATTGGTCAGCATACCCGGACTTCTTCCGCGTCGGCTGCTTTCTTCGTCGTCGCACTGTCGAAAGGGTCTTGACGACGGAGGAGCATGCTGCTATTCCAGAGAAACACCGCCCGCCCGTCGGCGCGATGGTGACGCGATCGGCGGTGATGGCCGAGACGCCGCCGACGAGATTGACTTGGGAGTGGCTGCTGCGTGGCGACTAGACGACAAGGAGACAAGTAAGTGGGCTACCTACACATGGTGTCATCCTTCGCCCTCTTGTCGAGATGACGCTCAACAACGGTGAGCGCGTCATCGCCAAGCACAAGGGCGACAAGTTTCGAGAGACGACCAAACCCCGGCCAGTCGTCGACGCCGACAAGCTGGCGGTGCTGACGCAGGCGCAAGAAATCGCCGACGAGTGGGTGACGGGTGAGCGACTACGGCACGTCCTCAGCAAGATTGAGATTGATGGCAAGGTCGCCGACATGTCGATGACACCTACGGTTATCGCCGCGATGGTCGAAGACATCTACCGCGAAGGTCGCGGCGAGATTGTCGAGTCGAAGGAAACGCGGACGGCGATCGGGACGTCAACTGCGAAATTGTTTAAGGTCGAGCTGGCAGCGCGACTGCGACGAGATTGAGAGCGTGAGCATCGCCCACTTTGGAGCACACAGATGTATAAAGCCTACCTAGCCGGACTGTCCGGCGACCACCTACAGTTCATGAGCCTCAGCTACGATGAGGCCACAGCATTTGCGATCGGCGTCTACGACAAAGCCCGCGAAGCCTACCCGAAGTCTCGTCGACAACTCGAAGACGTCGTCGAGCAGCTCGCGGACGGCGAGTGGATCACTGCACGCGACGCGATGCAGGAACGCATCAACCAGATGCAGGCTGAGTGCGATGAGCTGCGGAGTCGCTGCGCTGAGTTGACGACAGCGCTGGCTGTCGCAACGAGGACTTCGCAGTGACCTCATCACTGCCTCCTCACATAGTCGCCGCCTTGTCGACGCCGTCTCAGCGTTCCTGGGAGACGATTGCCGATTGGGTTGATGGTGGGGACCACGCCGACTCGACGTTACTGCAAATTAAGCAGGGGCTCGCCACCTGGCCGAAAGAGATTCCCAGGCCGCCCCTGAAACAGTGGCTGCGAAAGTTTCCGTGGACAAGTAACCTCTTATCCCTCGCGCTGAACGTAGCGGAGACTCAGACCTACCCCCTCTACATCGCCGCCGTCGCCCAAGAGCCTCGTCTCCGTCTACGCGACGGCAGCCCGGCAGTGTCGCTGCACCGACAGCAGCGAGGCGTCGTCGAGACGGCGACGGGGCGTAAGGTGGCGATGAATGGTGACGTTCCGGGTATGGCCGACCTCGGCGGGACGTTGACGGTGGAGTGGCGATATGGTTTGCCCTTCGGTGTCGGAAGCGGCGAGGCTACTGGCTACCTCGCACCCCACAAGCTTCAGCTTTACATAGAGATAGAAGTCAAGCTCGACGGCAAGATTCCCCCGCAAGCACGCGAGTACACGGGGACGTCCCGTCGTCAACTCACCGACACGGAACGTCAACAGGTCCAGCGGCAACAGGCGCAGCTTGCGCGGGGTGGCTGCTACATCTTCGCCGACAGGGTCGTCGACGCTGTCGAGGCGGTGGTGCGATATCGAGACGAGGTGTTGACGAGGATTGGTGCGTAGGAGCTTCGGCGTTTAGGCGCATCGGTGCCCTTGACAAGACGACGCGATGGTGGTAGTGATTGAGCATGTTCAAGACCCTCCGCAGAATCATCGCCGTCCCTTTCATCATCGCCGGGCTACCTGCGATCCCTGGTTGTCTCGCTCTCGCTGGACAGGCGTTCTCCGCCGGGGCCAGCGCGACGCAGCCCTTATTTTCGTGGCGAACCGATCGCATTCTCATGATTGCCGCCCTGCCTTTCCTCCCGTCCCTGTGGATCGGTGGTTGGCTGTGGTTTGGAAATACGAAACTCTAACAAGGAAATCCCCGTGCCCAAGAAACAAGCAGTCAGCGACGAGATCCTCGCAACCATCAGCAGCCGCGACGAGGCGGAGCTGCGCAACGCGATCGGCAATCACGCTGTCGCGGTGAAGACGATCAAGGACGAGATGGACAACGACCCTGATGTCGTCGGCGCGAAGGCTACGCTCGACGCGGCGAAGGAAAAGTACAAGGAGCTGACCTCTCCGTACAAAGCCGACATGAAGGCGGAGACTGCCCTCCTCGACGCCAACCACGAGGAGTTGATGCGACGAGGCGTTGTCGCTGGCGGCGACGAGGCGAAGGCGTGAGTGATGTAGTCGGGGCGTATACGGAACGCTACCTCGCAGCTCGTCGCGATTGGTTTGGTGCAAAGCTGCGACAGGTGGGCGTTTCCGTGCATCACGGCTACTACGGGTGCAGTTCAGGGTGCTGTGGTACACAGGTTGTTTTTGTCGACGCTGACGGCGACGACATCGCGACGATGACCTTGTACTGTGGCTTCTCTTTCGGCCACGACTACGATGATGCCCTGGTAGACGCTGTGAAAATAGCCGAGCTGACAGGGCTAACCTTCGTCGAAAACCTCGACGAGAAAAAGTTCATCGAGACTTGTTGGTGACTTGACTTGTCGTCTCGCCGTGTGCTACCTTCCGCGTAAGGAGTCAGCGCATGGTCATCGTGGTCCTGTACTTCCTCGCCTACTTCGCCTTCAGCTTCCTTACAAAGACGCTGGGCAAAGGTTCCCCCGGTCCTGTCTTGGTTCTCGCATCACTGATCACCTGTCTAGGTGTATGGGTGGTGGGTCTAGGTGTAGAGGCAGGGTGGCGCTGGTGGAGACTACGAGACGGTGAGACGACCAGACGACGACCAGGCGACAACCAGTCGAGGCGACCAGACAACTCCCTAATCCAACGCACCCTCCCCCACCTCTTCCGCCGCGACGTCGTCATCGTCGCGGTGATGTCGGCAATCATCATCGTCTCGTCGACATCAGCCTACGCCCTCCCTGGTGTAAGTCTCCTTGTCCCCCTCCTGCTCATGAAAGGCGGTCCCAACATCTGGGCGCCGCTCATCGACTGGCTCAATGGGTCGGCAGTGACGACCCGTGCGCGTATCGTTTTCGGGCTCGCCCTTGTCGCCATCGTAGGTGCCTTGTGGTCGAAGGTGTCAGTCACCGCTAGTGTCGCGGTGACGGCTGCTGTCGGATGGGCGGCTCTCTACATGCTGGCTTACTTCCCCAAGCTCAGGATCATGGCGCGATATCGAGGAGACCTCGTCTTCCTCATCGCCGATATGACGACGACGCTACTGATAGCGTTACCCGCCGTGGTGGCGCTGGTGTGGCTCAAGTATGGCGCGGGCGGCTTGTGGCAATCGATGCAGCTCCTAGCTGACTACCGTGTCTGGGCGATGGGCGCCGCAAGCGAGGGCGCGGGCCTCTTTGGTGGCCTCGTCTTCTTGGCGAAGACGGAGTCGACCCTGAGCGTCCCGATCAACCGTTGCTCGTCCCTGCTCGGCGGCACTGCGGCGACGTTGGCGCTTTGGTGGCTGGACGGCGGGACGTTGCTTGGCTGGGCCGGTCGGAACGTGCCTGAGCTTATTGGCGTCGTCGCGATGCTAGCGGCGCTGGTGATCGGTGTAGGTCGTGGCGGTGGGGTAGGTGTGAGGGCTGGTCGGAGGGTGGGACTGGTAGACGGCGACGAGACGATGCCTGCGGCGCTGGCGACGGCGTAGGTGACGAGGCAACGGCGACGCTTCGCGTAGGCTTACGCGACTACGTTCTCGGGATACATCTCGTGATTGCGCTGAAAGAACTCGGCGCCCATGCCGTCGACGACTTGTCGAAACGTCTTCGTTGCCACAGCTTTCAAAGCGTTGAAGCGGGCCGTGCTCGGGCCGCTGCCTCGTCGGGGCTGCGGGTAGTTGATGCGGATAGCGCCCAGATACTGACCGCTGAAGATGACGCCGTCGACCGAGATGACGGCGACGAGGCCGCTGCCGTCGATATAGGTTTCCATGTGGGTGATTTCGATGCGGTGTGAGTGGTGCATTGTCGCCGTCCTTTGTGATCACAGTATCCGGCGTCGCCCCGCTTTTGTCAACAGGCAAAAGCGATTTTTCTTCTAACCCTTTGAAACCGGGGCGTAATTAGTCAGGCAGCCTCAGCCAGGCAGTCATCAGACTCGCAGCCTCAGACTCGCAGCAGCCCCGTCCTCATCGCCGCAGCGACAAGCTGATGCGCAGCGATGTCATTGCGCTGCGACAGCGTCAACGCCATCGTGGCATGGGCGGGCCATTGTCGAAGTCGCATCAGCTCATCAAGCAGTGATGCCTGAAACGAGAACGGGTTGGCGACAGCACGGGCGAGAAGACGTTCTGGTGACAGCGTCAACGTCGCCTTGCCGTCGACGATGGCGAGTAGGCTAGACGACTCGACTTCGGCATCGCCCGCGCCACCGGCAAGGGCACGGCGGAGATCGCCTTGCGCTAGCTTGGCGAGACGATCGGCGGTGGCGGCGTCTTTGCCTTCGTCGACAAGCACCGACCGGACATCGGCACCGCCCAGTGTTAGATGATAGGCAAAGCGACTCCGCAGCGCCGCGTCGAGACTGCCAGCGGGACGTGACGTGCAAGCGATCCACAGGTTGACAACGTCCCGCTCAAGAGGGATGAGCAAGGCATTGACAGCCTTGTCACCGAGAGCGTGAATCTCGTCGAGCAGAAACGCCTTGCATCGCACGCCAGGGTCCATCGGCGGTAGCCTCGACGACTCGGCGAGGGCTCGAATGCGATCGATGCCCTCGTCAGCACAGTTGACGTGCATGAACTCGACGGTGCGGTCAACGTCGTCAACGCCCATGAGTCGCGCCGCAATCGCCTTCGCCAGTGTCGTCTTGCCGACCCCCGGCGGGCCGGTGAAGAGGAACTTACGAAGAGATGATGATGGCGACAGGTTGAGGATGTCGGCGGGGAGACGTTGAGACTTGATTTGTGGTATTTGCAGTGTAGGCATTTAGGCTCCGGCGACGCAGTCTAGGCATTCAGCTTTCGTCACTACATAGCAGTCTTCACAAAATTCGTGACCAGCCGACTGCGTTTCAGATTGCAATGTTCCTCATCCTTGTCGTCGGTTTTGCCGTCGTCGCGGTGATGTCGATTCACGATGGCGTGATGGCGCAGCACCCGCAGCTACTTGACGCCGGGACGATGGCGACTACGACGACGGAGTGGCGAGACGGCGAGGTGGTGAAGTAGAGGCGACCACACTCCTTACACGTATAGAGTGTGTCGACCTCATCCCCACAATCCATACACTGCTCACCCTCTTCGGCCTTTCGATAATCCAGCGCCATCTCAACTCCTTGTTGCCGGGATCTGCCCGGCTTTCATTTTTGAAAGCTCAACGTCAGCGAGGACTCTCACCCTCCCCGACACCTCTTACACACAGACACACATCCTTCGCGCCGCCGCTGCCTCGTAGCAGCAGCCCGACACCATCGCCGCAGTCTCGTCGTCGACAGGCTGCGTCTTCAAGACTGCGCAGATAGGCGCGAGCGATGAACACTGCGAGGAAGCATAGCACAATCAGCAAGGCCCGGTACATTTTAGTCCCGTCCTCGTCGCGCTGCTGCATCCGTCGGCGATTCGACGAGGTCGTCCATGCGAAGGGCGCAGTCGGGGGCGTGAGCGTCGATGCGGGCGCAGTCAAGACAGGGACGACGAGATGGTGAGGCAGCGGGGCGTGACAGCGGCGAGGCGGCAGCGACCCCATGTTCCCTCCCAAACATCGCGGCCAGCTCGTCGCTGAGCAGCTTCGCAATCCCCGCCTTATCGACGGGGCCGTTGACGACGACGCTGCAAGGTGTCGTCGCGGCTACCTCGCGATCTACCGTCATCGCGTCGAGGCAGCGCTCGATGCGCTCCAGAGAAGACTTCACGGCAATGAGACGCCGATCGATGATCGATTGCCGAGCGTGGAGGCCGCTCAGCTTTTCGCGACGCAGCGTCACCTCGACGTAGGTGATCAACCCGGCGACGGCGCCGAGACCCAGAACCAGAGGGATGTAATCCATATCGCCAAGGTACTAGATCGCCGTCAGCTTGTCAAGCGGGACGTTGCCTCGCCACATCGCCGCCCGAACCTCGGCTCGCCCCCGCCACATCGCCGCTACCCTACCACATGCCTGCGACAGTAACGCGATACGGTGTCAACCTTTTCTCCCTCAACAGCCTTGGCGATGACTGGCTCGACCACAGGGTGACGACGGCGAACTTTCGAGGACCACCCATCATCCTCGTCAGCACTGTCGTAGACGGCGCCGACCCCGACATCGAGGCCGTCGTCGCGTTCGCGGCGTTGTGGAACGCACCGCTCATCGCCTTCGACCGCTCGGTCGGCTTCGGATCGTGGGCGTTGTCGACGCTGGCATCGGCTTGCATTGACGGCGGGAAGCTGTTTGTGTCGAACCATTTTCAGACCTTCGACCTGCCCATCGGCGTCTTGTCGACGAGGACGCTGCCGATCTGCGGCCCATGGATCGCGCTTGAGACGGGTGGTCCGGCGACGACCATCGACGCTTGGGCAGCGTTGGCGACGAATAATTTCTCGCGCACCGGGCAGAATCATCCATATGCGTGCGGAATGCAAGGTGTCAGCCACTTCAGCGCCTACATCAATGCACCACCGCTGTATCGCGTGGGCCTCACCGATGTCGCTGGCGACCTGGCGAGACTGCGGAAGAAATGGGAGGGTAGCGCAGTGCCGACGGTGGCACAATACGAAGCCATCATCGCGGCGGCAGCGATACGTCCCGGCTTAGCAAGACTGTGTAACCCAGCGATGCTGCCAGAGCTTGTAGTGATTGCGCCTGTGTAGGCAAGACGACTAGGCGAAGACGACCTTAACGGCGCGATCACAACTCCAGCCTCAGAGTATCCCCAGCGACTCCCACTGCTTCTCGCCACAGATAATCGACACCACATCGCCGCTGCCGCCGTACAGCGTCCCGTCGCCGAAGCGGAACGTGCCCCACAGCGCCCCCGACGTGAACGCGAAGTGGAAGTAGGTGCAAGTGTTATGCGCCGACTTGTGGTCGCGGACGAGGCGGCGAAGTAGCTGAATCTCACTCAGCACCATCGTCGTTCCCCATGTCGACCCATCGCCGTAGACCCAACCACTACCCCACAGCAGCGGCTCGATCGGCATCGGCTTACGAATCAGGATGTCAAACTGCGACCACACAAGCTTCGCAAACTGCCGCACATACAACGTCCCGCCACCAATCGGCGACGGCCAGTCGACGCGACGATAGACTTTGGCGTTATTGATGCCGCACCACCCCAACTCCTCGATATGGCCGTCTTGGCTGCCAGATCGCTGCCAGATCGTCCAGGCGTGTTTGAGGCGGAGACGGTGAAGGGTTTCATCCTCTAGCGTTCCGCCGGTCCCTACGAGCCGCACACGCTCAAGGCCGCGTTCATCAGCGAGATAGTAGAGAGCATCGGTAGGCGTCTGCGTCGGGAACCTGACGGCGCGGGCGTAGAAAAGCCTCGACATCTCGGTGTCCATAGCGCCGCCCATAGTCGCCTGCCAGTTGAAGCCGTTACGTCCCGCATTGCAAGGCTTCTGGAGGATCTGCGTACAGAGCCCGGCGTAGGTGAACGCATTTTCAGTGTTTGTCGGTATCCGCTCGGCCATGTTGCGTTACTCCTCGGGACGTGTCGTTGCCGTCGTGTCGCCATCTCTTCTACGCGGCGTCGCCGCAGCCCCAGCCCCGCTTACACAGAGACGAAGGTGATCGTAGGCACCGCCACGGCCACCTCATTGTATGCGAGCTGTACGTCCGTCACTGGCGACGACATGTCGGCGTCGGTGATGACGCCTGATGACGCTCCGGCGGGGTACAGCAGCACTTCGATGATGCGTTCACGCGACACCAAGGCACCGATCGGCAGATCAGCGAAATATGCCTGAAGGTTGGCCAGTACTGTTGTCTGAAACGCTGGTGTGTTGAAGGTGGCCTGCACATACAACGTTGCGATGACGGCGACGTTGTTACCGAGTGCCGACGAGACGACGGCGCGGGCAGTCTCGGGGATGCGTTCGCCACCGATCTGCATCGGGGCAATGTAGTTCTGCACCGCGCTGATCACCGTGGGGCCTAGTGGCCCCGCCGACCCGGCGACGATGACGTCGACACGACCTGGGTCGAGGATGTCGAGGTTGCTGTAGACGACGCACTTCTTGACTTGTTGAATTGCGGGGAAGCTCCCGGTCGCTGTCGTCGCCCACAGTCGATACGCCTTCTCTGGGCTGCCGGTGCCAAGGGTGCCCCATTTGGATACGTCCCGATCGCGAAGCTGCGGATCAGTCTCGACGTCAGTGCCTTGCTGTGCCGAAGCGTATTTCGACAACCAGTCCGATGGATTGGTGACGCTGACGCCGGGCTTGACACCGCGCACGAAAGCAGTAATCGTCCCGACGCCGACATTGTAGGCGCTGCCAACCGACTGCGCCTGGATGATGATATCGACGCTGCCGCCTTTCGGGACGGTGATTTGCGAGGCCCCTGTCACCGCGTCGGCGACGCCGTTGAAGATGATGGACGAGCCGAGGCCAATCGAGAACGACACCGAGGTCGCCGTGAAGACGTAAGGCCCGGCGTTGGCGGTGTCAGTGAGGGTGACGTAGCCGATGGTGACGAGGCCCTGTTGACGCTGATTGTCATAGACCTCGTCGGCAAGCTCGGTCAACGCTTCGCCCTCGGCGAAGCTGTTGAGACCACCCTCGCTGATCAGCTTCTCTGCCTCTTGAAAATCCGTCAGAGCCGACGCCTGGACCTCGACAAGACCGGACGGAACGCTGCCTGTCTCCCACGACAATGCGGGGAAACCGAGCGCAGCTAGTGCGTTGAGCAAGGCGAGCTTGTTGTCGGCGACTGACTGCGGCGTCCGCAGTGACGCGAAGGTGACGGGGACGATGGGCATGGGGTAAGGTAGGGGAAAATAAAGCGTTGACAGTGACAAGACGATGGGGTAGTGTTGTGGCAAGGAGACGATGAGATGACTTCAAAAGAGATCGAGACGGTTTGCGCCAACTTCAATCAAAACCCCACTGGTGTCGACGAACAGAAGGCGCTGACAGAAGCAATGGGACGGCGGCGCTGTCTTCTCGTCAGCGCTGACGGTATCGACATTCCCCGAACGGTTGCCTTGTGGGCTTTTTGTGAGCAGACGGGGTCGAGCGGTCGACGAGACGGCAAGACCGCTGACGAGGTTGTTGCCGAGGCCGTCCAGCGGTTGCCCGCATCACCGTACTCGGGCGAGCCCCTGTTTGAGGGCATGACCAGCGGCGGCGTCGACTACTCGAAGGTGCCGCTTAAAAAACAGCGGCTGATCGCTTTCGCTGTCCTCGGCACGGGGCATGAACTTGGTGACGAGGAAGACACTCTCGACGCTGTGATGTCCTCCCCGATGCCGCGAAAGTGGCAGCGAGTCGCTGACGAACTGGCAGCACTCGACGCTGGCGAGTCGGAGACGGCGCAGATCATGAAGCTCAAGATCAAGCAGCGGTTGTGGTGGAGCAAGGCTGCGGCGTCCCCCGCAATGTTGGCAGCCGTTCCCTTTGGCGGAGCACCTGTCGTGGCCACTAACAACGCCGAGGTCCGCAAGCTCCTGCACGCTAAGCTGCGCACAGATAGCGATCTGATGGCGTTCATGGAGGATTTTTTCAAAGACGTTGCTCGCCGAGTGGGCTCGGGTATGGACCGGAAGCAGAAAGAGAACCTGTTGCTTCAGCTACACAGTGTCGACGAGATTGTCGCTGCGTTGAGGATGGTGTAAACATGGCCACCGATATCCTGCCGCTGCCCAGTCTTACCTTCCGTGCCTTACCGACTCGCCACATCAGCTCAACTCGCGCCACTGACGCCGTCGCCAAGCTGCGATATGCGCAGCATCAGGCTGACGAGGAGTCGCGGCAGCTCATCGCCCGTCTTCGGGACGAGGCCGAGGCTGACTCGAAGGCGTCAACGCACAACTGTATACACCACCCGATGACGCTGCCGCCGAAACTTTTCGAGCGCGGCGACAAGCTGACGGCGATGCAGCTTCTCGCCTTGTTGATGCTCATCGTAGGCTTCGCCATCGCTGCTGTCCTGTCGATTCATGATGGCGTGATGGCGCAGCATCCCCAGCTACTAGACGGCGGGACGATGGCGACGAGCGTGGTAGAGTGGCGAGACGGTGAGGTGGTGAAGTAGACGGTGAGGCGACGAGATGGCAGCCCCCTCAGCCGACAGGGAAGTAGATCCGTGGGATAGTGTCAGCGCTGAGGACAAAGACCAGCTCAAAACTATCGGCCTCAGTCAACGTCAACTCGATGACGCAAACCAGCCCCGCTGTAGCGTCTAGCGTCGTCGTTATCTCGGCGTCGTCGACACCCTCAACATCAAGCACCTCGTTGCGCACCGCAGCCTCGAAGGCGTCGAGGTCTTGCGGCAGCAGATTGGCGTTGAGCCAACTATTGATGTCAAAGCCCCAGTCAGGATCATCATAGCTTCCTGGCGGTGAGATGAGGCGGCGGGCGACGTGCTCGGCGACGGCGCGGGGGCCGCTGATCGGCGTAAACGAGATGTCGAGGTCGGCAGCACCGCCCACGTAGATGCGACCCTCAAGATTGAGAGACAGAGACGGCGGGAAGGTGGTGTAGTCGACGTTGTCGGGGTAGACGGGCACGGCGTGACTCCAGGCTAGTAGTTGAACGCCCCGGCAGCGAACGTCGACGGCGGGACGGCGACGAGGCTGTAGATGTCGTAGACGGGTATTAGGGTGGAAATATCAGAGCACGGTGTCCCACCTGAGTAGAGTTTCGTGAGTGAAGTCTTAGCCCCCGTACGAAAACTGGTATAAGTTCCGAGAGTCCCACATGTATTCGCTGTGTAGCCGAGGTAGTACTTTTCGGGCACACAACCCTGCGGTACGATAGCAACACGCACCGAGCACGCGGCGTCTTGGAAGTAAGACGTTGCGTTGATTGGCATACATCGTGCTACACTATCAGAGGCTAGCTTCGGAGCACACTGTATCTTCTCGACGGTGTCATAGAGTTCAAAAGGCAGCTTGACGACGACGCCATCACTGCCCGTCCAAGTGCGTTGTACGATGCGAGTCGGCCCCGAGACGGTGATGGTGAGGTCCGGCGGTGGCGATCCGGCGAGATCGGCAAGACTCAGATCTGGAGGCGACGACGGGACGTTGTCGACAGGTGAACAGGCGATCAGTAGTCCGAGAAAAAGAATCAGGATACGCATGGTTAGCTTGCCTTTGTCTTGTCGGTATAGAATTTTGTCAAGGGTTTTGTGAGATCAGTGTTCAGTGTGACACCCGCTGCGATCACATTCGCTAGTGTGACAGCAGTGCTCATGCTATCAGCAAACCTAGCCAATGCAGTATACAACGGCTTCAACACCACCCAGTCGCCACCTGTGGCGCCAAGGTTCACCAAAGCGGCCACAATGTCAGTCTGTGACGAGCCCCCCAACCCAAGCCACCCCGTCGCATACGGCAACCTCTCATCAGCGCCTTGCCAGCCGATCAAGCACTGCGTCCCGGCCAAGGGCTTGTAAGCCATCCCCGCAAAGGGCGGCAGCACAGGTACGGCGCTGATCGTCTGAAGCTTCGTCGCCGACTCGCCAGCGTCGTCATTGTTGAAGACGACATCGACGGTGCCGCTCGGGAAGATACCAGACGCTTCCCACTTGACGACCTTGGCAGGGTAGAGAGCGCGGCGGTCGATGGCGCCGTCGTTGTCGAGTGCTCGTCGCACTACTGACGAGAAGGCTTTCATGAAGCGGTCGTCGGTGGCCATGGGGTAAGGTAGTGGCTAAGACGGGACGTAGTTGGGACTTAGCTGCGTAACCGCTTGACATCGCCGCCTTGTCGTGGCATCATCGCCGCATGAACAAAGCGAACCTTCTATGCATCAGCGATGGCGCCGCAGCTTTCCTCGTCCCGACCTTGACTTGGCTGTCGAGCATGGACATCGTCCATGTCGACGACGAGGACTGGTCATTGGAAGATGTCGAGCGCAATGTCACCACCCGTGGCGACACTATCGCACTGGTCATGCACCCTGACGACTTTCGCGATGGTGTCCTACACTGTGGGCCGCGTGTGAGCCATGCGCTGATCGTTAGCAGCCGACTCAAAAAACACTGGATCTTCCTTGTCCCCGTAGAGGTCGACGCCGCTATCAAGGCCGCGAAGGTGCTGAATGTGCGTCTCTCCGAAGGTATCGCCATCACCGGATTACCTGACGGGATGGCGACGTCGGATGTGCGGACAGTGCTGGCGATGCTTCTACTTGACGGCGAGACGGCGACCAACCAGACCCCGCAGTCACCCCTGCCTACAGATACCACCCCGTCAAAGTGAACCGCGTCGGCCCAAACTCGTACAGCACCCTATCCAGCTTCCGCACAGCATCCCACGCGACGATGCTTTGACCGGGACGTATGCTACTGTCGTACACGCCAAGAAACACCAGTCGCTCCTGACCCCAAGACGACAGATGCTCCATCGCCGCACTATTTAACGCGAACGTGTCGATGACGGTATCAGCAACGCCATCGTCGCTGAATCGCCAAGTCGTCAGCGCCGTCGCGTCGGCATTGGCGACCTCGCCGCGTCCAAGCAGTCTAGTCACACGCCGTAGACTTTCACGACAAGGCCCCTGCGACCGCGTCCAGTGGGCGCAATAGATGTCCAGGGCAGACCACGTCCCGGTCTGCTCTCCCGCGTCTCTCAGCGCGTCCTGTGCGATCTGTGCTGCCTGGAAGCCTCGATAGTCACGGGCCTCTAGCACCGTGTCGAGCTTCCCTGCCCCGGCGACGATGCGAGCTTTGACCTGCAAGTAGTCGGCGGCGATGTCGACGACAGTGCCTCGACGGTTGATGGTGCCTATCTGAAGATCCGCTGTCGACCCTTTCGACGGTGCTGAGGCAGCGCTGAAGAATACCTCCGCTGTCCATGCGCCAGTACGCGGTAGCTCTAGGTTGCCGCTGACGATGCCGTATTGTCCAAAATGATGATCGGCCACAGCTTACCCCTGTCGCCTCGTCGCCGCCCCAGCATTCAGCGACGCGGGGCCTTGATAGTTCTTCTTCGATGCTCGCGCCGTCGGGGCTGCCGTTGGCTGCTTGTCGGTAGCGACGGGCTTCGACTTGCCGTTGTCAACACCTTGCGGGTTGGCGGCGGTGATGAGGAGGCGATCTTGCTCCAGCTTCGACGACGAGGCGCCGCTGCCGATGCGCAGCACTTTCGGGTTGTAGCCTTCGAGGGTGACGTGGAAGATCAAGCCTTTATCGTGGGTTAGAATCGACTTCTTGACGAAGACGATCTGGTTGATGCTGTGCATGTCGAGGAAGGGGTGATACACAGGGATAGCGTTCCGACGAGAGAGATGTCGGGCGACGAGCTTGTCCTGAATCTTCATGTAGTCTGCCATCCAATCCTTGCCAGAGGTGAGGTCACGAAACAGCGACAAAGTGATCTTGATCGGCGTCGCGTCGATGCCGTGGCTGACGAAGCTACTATAGTCGGTGCCCGGCTCCTTGCGCTTCTCGATGTCAAGCTCTAGTCCGGCCTCTATGGGGCGGGCAAGGGGGAGAACGTAGTTGAGGATACGAATGCGATCGAGAGGGTGCAGCGTCGCCGTACCTGGAAGTGGAAAGGACCGTGTGTAGTAGGCGAGGTTGAAGCCCATGGGGCAAGGTAGCCGCGAGACTACGAGGCGACGGCGACGCCTAGCCTTCGAGAGCGGTACGTTCAAAAAGTCTCGTCAACTCGCGGCGAACTTCGCGACCGATGACCTGCCCCGTCATCTCGGGGTCAGCACCGCCGCTGACATTCACGTAGACGGCAACGTCGCCACGACCAGACCCCGCGCCGCCGATGCCAAGGCTGTAGTCTCGTCCCTTCGTCCCCGACAACGGGACGACAGCCTCTGGCCCAGCTTCACCAATGATCGCCAGCGTCGGTCCGTTGACGATGCCGCCCGCCGCCATCTTCGGGATATCGAGCGGCATCACGTCGCCGCTTAGACCTTGACCTCGTGTCGCTGCAAAACGTGCGATGGCCTCGGCCAGCTCGTCGGGGTCGAGGGCTCGTCCAAGTCCAGCCTCCATCGCCGTCAAGCCACCGGCCTCGGTGAAGGCTTTGCGTTGAATGTCGAAACGTGCCGCGAACTTGGCCATGTCTTTCTCACCATGACGTTCCGCCAAGTCGGCCATGATGTCTTTGCTGACGCCGTGTTTCCCGATGAACTTCTTCGTATCCGACGTGTCGAAGGGGTTGACAGCGGAGCCGACGCCTTCGAGGATGCCCTTACCGATCAGTTTGCCGACATCGACGAGCACGTCCCCGACGGCGTCGAGAAACGCGCCCGGCTCGGCATGGATGAGCTTGTCAAACCAGCCCCACGCCTCTTTGAGAAAGCCGATCAGCTTCTCGGCCATGAGCATCAAGGTTTGCATAAACCCTTGAATATCAGAGTCGGTGATCTTGCTAAGACCCCCAAAAAGTGAGTCTGTCAAGCTCTCGATAGTCTTGAGAAACTTCTCAGCATTTTTCGGATTCAACGCCTTGGTGACGACGCCGAGGAATTTCTGAAACGCCTTGACACCACCCCACTGATCAAGATTCGTCGACTTCAGCAAGTCGCCGAATGCGCTCTTGACGTTGGAGATCGTGCCGGTGAGACTCTTCTCGCCCATCTCGCCTGCGAAAGTGCCGATCGCGCCTTTGCCCTTCTCTTGCGACCGGATGGCGGCGTTGAGCAAAGAGTAGACACCGATCTGACCTTTCCCAAGAACGGACTTGACTTCTTTGATCTGCTCCTCTTTGGACGCACCCTTCTTGATGCCTTTGAAGGCCGGAGACAGCGCAGGGTTTTCGAGAAGTGCGTCAATGATGCCCTCCGTACGGAAGCCCGCCACACGAAACGATTCAAGGTCTTCGCCGGAGGCCACACCACGACCCTTGACACGCGACATCGCCGCGATGACTTTGTCCTGCATCCCCTCATCGTCAGCAAACTTCGCCGCCTGATCGGCAACGGAACGAAACAGCACCATCGACTCTTTGCCGCTGAAGCCAGCGGTGACGAGCTGTTTGACACCACTGATAACCTTGTCGGTATCGAGAGGTGTTTGTGTTGCAAGCTCCTGGGCTTGTTTGAAGATATCCTCGGCTTCCTTTCGTGAGCCGAGCATGTACTCTAAGCCAGTGATCGCGTTCTGTCGAAACTGCGCCGCATCGAGGACAGCGGTGGCGAAGGAGCCGCCCACGTTCGTGACCATATCCGTTACTCGCGTTGCCAGATTCAACGCACCACCGAGCATCGCTCCCGGTGCCCCCAGGACACCTTCGCCAACGCCCCGTGCAAAGCCGATCGCCATCTGACGAGGGTTGATCGCCTCCTTGAATGCCGACTTCATCTGGTAGCCAAGCGAGGCTTTCATCGCCTTCTCTTGCTCTTGTCTCGTCTTCTCGATCGCTTTTTGGCGTTCCTTCTCAGCCTTCGCCGTCGCCGCTGCCATCGCTGCCTCGGCCTTGGCCGCTTCCTTCGCCCGCTTCGCCTCCGCGTCACCAAGGCCGAGAGCTGCCTTGCGTGCCGCCGTCAACTCGGTCACGTACTTCTTCGCTATCAACGTCGCGTCGACGGCAGCGACGCCGCTGTCTCGCAGTGACTTCTCGAATTTCTTGAAGTTGCCGTCGCTGTTCGCAAAGAGCCCCGAAGCCTTCTTGTCGAGGTCGCCGAGGCCGATAGCCATACGTGCCGCTGTCGTCGACACATCGTCTTTTAAACTCGCAGACCAGACAGTGTTAGCCATGTGGCAAGGTAGCGGCGGGACGGTGATACACCTCGCCGTCACGTAGTCGCCCTCACCTTATCACATGGCCCTCAAAATCAAGTCGTCGGGTATTCTTCGTCAACTCGCCGTCAACCTCAAGCAAGCGCCGAAACGCATTCAGCAGGACGCGGCGAAACAGATTCAGCGCGAGCTGGCGAAGGCCATCGACAGGGAGTTCGAGACGAAGCAAGACCCCTACGGCAAGTCGTGGCAGCCACCGAAAGACGGCGGCGAGACGATGCAGAAGTCGGGACGTCTTCGTCGAGGCTTCGTCGTCGAGGTCGTCCCCGGCGGCGTAGGCTTGTCGGTGCGGATCACCAACGAGGTAGAGTACGCGAAATGGCTACAGAAGGGCACCGAGAAACTAGAGGCGCGACGGATGATCCCCGACGGGAAGTTGCCTGAGTCGTGGAAGCGCATTTTCGACGACGCCTACGCGACGGCGATAGCGAAGTGGTACGCGACGACGGACGCTAGGCCATAGACGTCCCGTCACATCGGCGCAGCCGACCCAGGCAGCCTCACCTCAGCCACACCACCCCACGGCCTACTCGACTTTGCCGCCGAGAGTTGTGATGATCGCTTTCGTGTTCTCGACGTTGTAGTGCGGTAGCCTAAGGAGCTGCCGCCACAGGTCTGCCGCCATCTGGGCGAGGCAGTAGCGACGAGCCAGCGACAGTGATGACGAGGCTTCGACCAACTCTTCGTCGTCGGGGACGCCGAGAACTTCGGCGAAGCAGGCGACCGCCTCAGTGTGCGCGGCTTGCTCGGCTTGGGCGACTTCAGGGGCTACTGAGCGGGCAGGCCGTGACGAGACGGCGTCAGCGCTAAAGCTGACCGTGCGGTACAGCTCTAGCCCTTTTTTTTAACGTCGATGCCCGTGAAACCAGCCAGCTTTTGCAGCTCGGACGGGTAGACCATGCGATGAGCCAGCGCAAACAGGTCAACGAGGTCGACGAACTCTTGCGTCCCCACCGACGGCCACAGCAGCCGTGACTCAAACGACAGGACGTTGGCGTCCATGCGCATGTTGGGGTCATCGGGCGCGTCCCGCAGCTCGGCGATGTACTTTCGGGCATCCATGCCGCCGGGGACGCGGACGATGACGGCGTGGAGGCCGTCGGGATGCGGCAGAATGCGCACAAACTTCGCCGACCCTGGCAGCTTCGCCGTCGTCGCCGCCTTGGCGTCGGCGAGCCTGAGACGTGCCGCCTCGATCACCTCGTCATAGTCTTGCTCGCTCATCTCGTCGGTTTCGACGCCGAGCGGATCGACACGAGGCATCTCAGCCGGTACGTCTTGGCCGGTGCCTTCGAGGGCGAGGCGCGTATGCCACACCACGGCGCAGCCGAGCTTGAACAGGGGCTCGGGGGTCTTCTTCGCCTTGGCCCAATCGAGAGGGTGTTTGAGGATGGTCATGGGAAGTGATGCCTTTCTGGGTGGAGTATTGGGGCGCTAATCGTCTCGCCGCCCCCGTCTCGTTACCTTGTTGACTACGCCTTCACCTTGCCAAGCAGCTTCGGCGAAGCCTTGATGACGACCTTACGACGTGCCGCCACCGACACAGGAGCGCCAGTGCGGGGGTTGCGTGCCTTGCGGGCCGGGACGTGCTTGACGCGGAAGTGAGCGAAGCCGCGCAGCTCGACGTCCTTGCCCTCCTGAAGAAACGAGGTAAGGATGGCGATCAGGCTGTCGAGGAGGGCACGAGACTTGCTTGCCGTCAGCGACGACGACGAGGCGAGGACCTTGGCGATCTCGGTGCGGCTGACTTTGATGGACTTGGGCTTGGTGGTTTTGGTAGCGGCTTTCATTGCGTTAACTCCTTACGGCAAGGTAGGCTAAGGCGATGTCGAAAAGGCTTGAAAAGGAAAGGGCGCGGTGATAGAGTTGGGATTGGGATGGAGGAGACGACGAGACGATGAGAGCTAAAGACTTGAGTGTGGGTATGTGTGTGGCTGTCAAAGCGGGTACTGGTGTCAAACGAGCATTCGTGCTCGAAGTCGGCACGCGATGGGTTTGGGACTTGCACTCAAACCACCAGAGGCATGACCGAGATCCCAAGTCTGTGGCCGTCGCTGTCGAAGGCTACCCCTTCAATCGACCCCTGAATGAGCAAGGGTTTCAACCAGATGTTGTCACCCTGAGCAGCATCATTGACACATGGGACGAGTACACCGCCACGCAAAAGAAGAACCAAGAAGCGACCCAGCGAGCCTACGAGAGGGCTCGTCGACGCGAGCGGGAGTTTCAGGAGAGGTTTGACAAGCTCAATCTGGCGATGCTGACGTGGGGGACTGTTGGCGACGCCCAGCTTGAGGCGAACGGCTATGTCAGAATCAGCCTCGACGCGCTGGAGACGCTGTCTCGTCGTCGAGACAGCGACGACTAGACTACGTCGGCAGTCCCGAGATAGGTATGATACCATCCCACACGATCAATGCAACGTAAAGATTCATCTTTACGGAAAGGACCGCATTGCCCGCCGACATGTCCATCGACTGCCCGGTGAGGCGGCAGCCCTTGAGAACGTCGGTCATCACCGCTGGCTGTGGCTGCCCTTGGGGCACCCGAAGCTGATACTGTACGGTGATGTCGAAAATTGCGTCATACAGCGAGTTTCCCTGCGGCGACGCTGCTTTGATCAGGTTGGTGAACTGCGTCCAGTAGAGCTTCTGCACCTCGATCGATCCACTGGCCTTGTACTCGCCGAGCGTCGAGCCCATCGGATACGGCGAGATGCCACGGGCCTCGGCGACGTCATTGGTGTCGCTGTAGTTCACGCTGTTGAAGAAGGTGAAATATTGCCCGCTGATGTTCACAGAGATGTTGCTGTATTGGTACTGCAAAGGCCCAAAGGGCTGCGGGTACGTCTGATAAACTGAGTTCTGAGCCATGGCACAAGCCTCGTCGGGGCAGTCTCACCGCCCCTACTGATTAGGTGTTCAGGGTGCGGACGTATCCGAGTCGAAGCGTGATTGCCCTTGCCGGGGTGCGCCCGACGACGCTAACCTGTCCGGTAATCGCCCCGGTCGCCTGGAAGTTGGTTCCACGGTCAATGGCGGTCTGCACCGCTCTGATGTGCTGTCTCGACCCACCCATGACCTCGCAGCGAATGCGATCGCTGACGTTGCTTTCGAGCCGCTGCGCTTCAATCTCTGCGAGCTGGCCGGTGCGCGGGTCAGTGAGCAGATTGGCGTTGACGTTCTTGATGATTTCGTCATATGCCACCGCTGCGACGACATCGAGGGTACGTCGATTGGTGACGTATATGTAGTCGTCTCCAGTAACGGTGAACATCAGACCTTGACGCACATATAGACCAGTACGTCCCGGCCAAGTGCGGTACGTCACAAAGTTACTGCTGTTCAGCTCGACCAGGGTGTCCTCAGACTGCCAAAGCGGTGTCACCGTCGTCGAGGCGACGCGGGTGGTGACACCGCGCACATCCGTCTGGATGCCGAAGTCAGTCACACACTCGACGTGAGACGGCAGCTCCGAGATGCTACAGATCATGAGCCGCGCCATGTAGGTGGTGCCCACGTTCCGCCGATCGGTTGTGCCGTAGATCGGGTTGATCGTCTGCACTTCGCCCGCCGCAAGTGCGACGTGCGGGTTAGTGGCGATCTCGGTGAAGTTGGCGAGAAGCGCCGCCTTCCACGTCGACTCCGACGTGCTGCCCATGAAGGTCGCGTCCATCGTAAAGGACTTGAACTTCTTCTTGTTATTGGCGAGCCCCTCCAACCAATCGTTCATCGTCGTCACGTCGGCCATAGCGGCATCACCGACAACGTGACCGACGCTGAAGCCGTCGAGCGCGGCCTCGTTGGCGTAGAGCACCGTGAGGGCCTCAGATAGGTCAGCATTCGTCCACGTCGGCTGGGTCGTCTCAAAGCTGTAGATGTCGCCGGTTGCACAGGTCACTGCGAGAGCTTGATACGTGGCCTGCATGCCGACGATGCCAGTACCTGCACCGGATGCGGCGGCGCTGACGAGTAGAGACGCGGTCGACGAGGCAGTGACAGCGGCGGCAATGGCAGTCGCCGTCGAGGTCTGAATGCCGTTGCTGTCGGTGACGGGATAGACGGTGATGTACTTACCCGAGACGACAACACTGATCGCAGCATTCGACGCGCCGGGGTTGCCGTGGCGAACCTGAACGCCCTCCACCTTCGGGGTGTAGTTGACCTGGCTGTCAGCAAATCCGGTAGCGATATGGGCTGCGATGAGGCCGAGCCCGGTGCCGACAGCGACAATGGAAACGAGCGCCGACGCGGCGACGCTGGCCTGAATGCCCGCAACGATGTCGTTGGCAGTGGTCGTCGCCAAGCCGCCGCCGTCGGTGGCGCTGTTGACGGTAATCGCGCTGCCGACAACGCCAACGCTAAAGGGCGTCCCGACGCCAGCGATGACGTGCGCGACGGTGACGGCAGCCGACACCTTCTTGGTGTAGACCACGTCGCCGGGGACGGTTGCGCCGGTCAGGCGAAGTGATCCGAGAACCGGAACGGCTAGCGCAGTCGCGTTGGCGAAGGTGAGCAGAATGCCCGTAGGCTGTGGCGTCTGCCCGCCCGCGTAGGTGGTCAGCTCAAGAAGACCGGACGACGGCAACGTGAGCGGGCGGCTGTAGCTGTAGCCGTTGTCGAGGCTGACGAGTACCTTGGGCACCGTCCCGCCGCTGACGCCGACGACGCCACCGGACTGTACCTGAACCTTTGCGTAGTACCGATCGCCGGGAGTCACGAAAACCGCCGTCACATCCTGCGTGCCGATCGGCGCAACCGAGGGCGTCACCGACAGCACCTTGGCGACGGTGAAGGTGGTCGTAAACGTGCCGGGCGCGGTCACAGACAACGTCCCGCTCGTCGTGTCGCCGTTGACATCGACGTAGGTGATCGTCAGCGTGTGAGCGACGGTGCCTGCGCCACAAGTGAACGTCAACGTCAGCGGCACCGACGGGGTCGTCCAGCCGGTCGCCATAAAGGCGTTGTAATTGACGGTCGACGAGGCTGTCGAGGCGTCGACGGCGGCGTGCAGCGTATAGCTATTCAGCGTCGCTGTCATGCTGCCGTAAGACGTTGGCGACGACGAGGCCGGCGTCTTGGTGACGCTGCCGATCGTGCCGTTCGTCGATCCATTGATGCGCATCAGATAGCACGGGCCGCTATAGGTGGTGTGATGACCACCGGACGCGACGAGAGGGCCGTGGAAAAATTGCAGTACCGACGATGCCTGAGTGCAGAGCGTCGGGCGCAAAAGTGGGCCACCCGACGCAACGCCAAGCTTGATCGCCGTGTTCGTAGCGAGGTTTAGAGCAGCTTGGAGGCTGCCGTCGAGGAATTGGATATTTGCGGATGGGTTAACGGCCATGGGGTAAGGTAGGTTAGGTGGCGTGGGGTGTGGGGCGCGTGCTGGCCATGGTCGCCGTCTTATCTTGACAACGGGACGTCATCTGGGTAGTCTAGTCACATGAGCTGGCCACGCTGCCCGAAGTGTAAAGACGGTCTTGTTGGCGCTGTCAGAACGGCAAAAGGTCGATCGCGATGGTGCTGCGCACCGGGCTGCGACTGGCGAGACTTCGAGCCTGAAACCGAGATCGCGCCGTGGCCTGTGTGTGAGCCTGTCGCGCCTATCGATACCCGGCCACCTGTACTCGTCAACCGTCAAGGTGATGACTGGACGACGCTGATCGGTCGATTCGATGACCGCCCCGGCAACTACTACATCGCCGCTCACCCTGAGCAGAAGGGACCGCAGGAATGCTTCTATTTAATCGCAGGCCCGTTTCAGAGCCATCGCGAAGCCTGTGAGCAATTACATCCCGTCCGTGATATCGTCGAGAGCCTAGAGCCCGCCAAGGCTTTCGGGATGTGCTGGATCACCGCCCGCACCGAGGTCGACGACGTCCGGTCGACGCCGCTCGGGTTGGGACAGCGACGAGATGTCGGCAAGGTGTTCCGCAACGAGAAGGTTGTAGGCAAGCTGTTGGGGGTGCCCTAATGTCCTACCTCCACCCCACCCTCACCATCACCGACGACGACGCCAAGCCGTCTCCTCGTCAACCTCGCAAGGGCCGTGCTTTCAGCGTCAACCTCGTCGCGATGCTGACGTGGGGCACTGTCCGCAAAAGTGACTACAAGATGAAGGTGCCGATCTTTCTCGACTTCGTCGGCACCGAATCTGAGCACCGCGCTTTCGTCGCCAACCTGCGATGTGGCCGCGCCGCCACCATCGGCACCGGCTCGTCTCGCTTTGAGCTGCCCCGCTCCGACACCCACATCTTCGCGCCACCATCTCGTTGCGATCTCGGCGTCCGGCAGATCGTCTACCTCGCGGAGGTTTTCGACCTCGAAGTCAAAGCACCGTCGTCGACCGTGTGCTGCGTCGCGATGCCGCCGTTGTCCCTGCTGTCGACGGTGACTGGTGAGGAGATCGAAGCCGTCAAGTCCACCGTCGCACTGCTAAATCGACAGCGACAACAGCAAGCCGACGAGATGATGGCGGCTTTCGAGGCTGCTGAGGCGGCGAGAGGTGGGCGGTATTACTACAGTCAGCCCCCCGATGTGCCGAAACAACTAGACCTCAACGAGACGAAGATTAGATACTGGGCGCTGATCGCTCGCGAGCTGTGCGTCCGCCTCGACAGCCGCACAGAGTACCCAGTGCCGCCGGAGCCTGAGTTTCGAGCCTTGTTTCTGTTCTGGTTGGGGCGTGAGGGCTGTCTGTGGAGCGAGGGCGACAACCCTTTGCATGGGGTTTTAGAGCGGCGAAACTACGGCTACAATGTCGGTTTCGCGATGGAGGGGCGATTGTCGCGAGGCGGCTACTGCTCACCGATCGGGCTTGCCGTTCCACAAGAGAAACTCGGGACGATGTTGGCGGAGGCAGTGAGGGCGTGGTGTGGGTGACGACGAGGCGGTGAGGCGACTTTGATCGCTTTGTTTTCGCAGACTTAGAAAATAGTTTGCCGATCGCTGTTGACAGATCGCAAGCTGTTGACGATACTGTATTCAACAAGGGAGAGACGGAACAAATGGAAACCATGAACATCGAAGTCAGGGGTCGCGCGGTCAAGGCTTTCACCTGGACACTGGACACGACGGAGACGGTCGCATACCTCAAGACACACAGTGTCAAAGACCTCTCTTGGAAAATGTTGTCGGAGAAGAAAGCACTCGCGAAAGCTTCCCGAGAGATGGGCGGCGAGGCGGCGACAACAAACTTCGCTCTCAGCATTTTCGAGAAAGCCCTTGATATCACTCTCGGCCTAACAGCCTTCCAGTTCATTCGCGATCGTCTTGCCATCAAACGCTGCCCGCGCACCTTCCGCGTTGCTGTGACCGGCAAAGGTGATGTCTTCATCGTGGTTGCCCGCAAGGGTGGCGGTTTTGTGACCCTCGAAGGCTAGACGATGGCGCTGCCCGTCGACAATCGAGCAGCGCCATTCCTCGAAAATTACTGTTGACAGTTTACACGGGCTGCCGAATACTAGGATCAACAAGGGAGAAACGACAATGACCAAAGCAAAGCAGCCCACTACCTACATCATCGAGTTCACCATCATCGTCGACCACCCCGAGAAGCGCTGCGAAACGCTCCCAAAGGTCTTCGCCGGGACGTTCATCAACACATCGTCGTCGCACAGCAATCAAGGTACCGCCCTCAAAGCATACCGCGAGATCATCCAGGGCGAGTGGGACTTCGGTAGCGAGTATGTGAGCCGCGTCCGCGTCATCGCCAAGACAGCGACGGCAACGCCTCGCATCGTGCGCGGGTGGAAGCTGCGTGGACGACTTGACAAGACGACGGTGACGGTGTAGAGTACACCAATGAGTCGTATCGAGAGCCAAGCCGTCGGCGGCTTCTACAAGACGCAAGATCCTATCCGCCCTCTCATCAATCGCCGCTTCGCCGTCGTCTCGCCGTCTGACGGTTCCACGTACGCCATCGTCGACCCTTGCGCGGGCGAGGGTGAGGCGTTGCGAGACTTCGCCACAGCCGTCTTCGGCTCGAAGGAGCGATCGGCAACTCTTCAGATCCATGCCATCGAGCTGGAGTCCGATCGCTACCGCAAACTCAGCAATGCTTTCTATTCGCTGACATCGAGCAGCGACGCCCACGAACATCGCGGCGACGGCCTCCACGCCAGCGTCGTCGGCAGTGCGTCGGTGCTGTGGCTGAATCCGCCGTATGACCTCTTTCGAGGTCAGCGTTTCGAGTCGCGCTTCCTTCGCAAGTGGGGGCCGGTCGTCGCGCCATCCGGTCAGATGGTCTTGATCGTACCTGAACATGCGCTCCCATATCTCGCCGACGATCTAAACCGTCTGTTCGAGGACATCGAGATCCTCCGCTACCCCGATCCAGAATACCGAGATTTCAAGCAGGTCGTCGTCTTAGCTTCTCGTCGTCTATTCGACGAGACGACCACCTCGACGATGCTACCTCCGATCGGTGATCTCGCTTCGTTGCCCTCACGCCTCCGCAACGTCCCGCCCGCGTCGATGACCTCGGAGGTCAACCAAGTCGACCTCGACGGTGTCCTCGCCTCGACGACGGCATGGTGTCGACAAGCTGGCTACGATCGCCCGGCAGCGCCGCCGCAGATCGGGCTGGCGATGCGACCCAAACCCGCGCACGTTGCGCTTGCGCTCGGCAGCGGTGTCTTCAATGGTGTCCGCTTGTCGGCAACGGGACGGGCTGATCTTCTTGCTAAGGCTGTGTTTCGTCGTCGCTTTGTCGACGGCGAGGTGAAGAAAAACGAGAAAGGCGAGGAAGTCAAGCTCACACAGGTAGAACGTCCCGAGCTGAAGATCGTAGTCCTTGACTTGTCGACGGGTGAATATAAGACGCTCTCGCCGGAGACGGAGCCCACCGAGGCCACCGCTGAGCGACCACAACCGCTTGAGAACTTCGCCGACCTCCTCATGGCCTACGGCGACGGGATGGTGTCGGCGATGCGACAGCGATGCCCGGCACTACACAACGGCAGCGACGAGGCGTTATCGCCGCTGATGCGTGAGCCGTTCCCGGCACAGGCACATGCAGCACGTACCGCGCTCAAGATCATGGCGCAGGGCGAAACGCCTCTGCTTTTGGGTGAGGTGGGGTCAGGTAAGAGCCTCACCGCCCTACAAGTCGCCTGGTCGCTTCATCGTCGAGACGTTGCCGCCTGGCCGTCGTCACTGTCGCCGCCCTTTCAACGTCCCGTCACCCCGCGCCAAGTCAATCGTGTCCTCGTCGTCTGCCCACCGCATCTCGTCCAAAACTGGAAAGACGAGATCGCCTTCGCGCTGTCGCATGTCGAGGTACATGAGCTATGTAGCGTCGTCGACGTCGAGAAGATGGCAGCGTCGTCGGCACCGTTTGCGATCGGGTTGCTTTCACGGGAGACGATGAAGCTTGGCAGCGGCGTTGCCGGGGTGACGACCGGACGTTGTCCGGCCTGTGGCACTGCCATCGATGTCGATTTCGCACCCAAACTCGCTGAGAGCCGCGCTTGCTGCCAAGCCGAAGTAAGTATCCCGGGCGATGCGATCGCCCGCCTGGCGGCGTCTATGCGCGGTCTGAGTGGGCTGGCTGTGAAGGCGCGACGAAAGTCGTCGCCTGACTACTCTGTCCACTGTCGTCTCGCCGTCATGCCGTTGCTGCGGCTGCTTCGTCGACAGGTTCGACAGCGATGCGGCAACGACAAGCTGAACCAGATCGTGGGGGCGTTGAGTTTTTGCGACGGCGACGAGACGAGACTGCGGCGAATACTGAAGCGAATGCTTCCACGTAAGCGGGTGTGGTCTGGCTATGGCGCGGCGGCAACAGCCACGCTACCGCCCGAGGCAGTCCGCGAGGATGCGTCAAGCTACTCGATACCTAACGACTTGGCGACGACGTTCCGCGTCGGTGTCGACGCTGCGAAGCTGTATACGGCGCTGCATGCCCTCGGGACGTGGACGCGGCGACATTGCGGCGAGCGGCTTTACCAGCACGTCCCGACGCCGAGGCGGTATCCCCTAGCTCGCTACATCACGCGCAAATACGGGGGATTGTTCGACCTCCTAATTGCAGATGAGTTTCACGAGTATAGCTCGGACGGAGCCGCACAGGAGAGGGCACTTCACCGTCTCGTCGCCGCCATCCCTCTGTCGCTGCCGCTGACCGGCAGCCTCATGAACGGCTACGCGAAGTCGCTGTTTCGCAACCTTTGGTCGGTGTCTCGTTGTATGCGCGACGAGTTCGCCTACAAGGATGCGACCAAGTTTGCGAAACTGTATGGCTATCAGAAACGGATCTTGACCGGCGACGCACTGAAGCAAGCCCGCGCCGTCAGCTTCGGGTCGTCGTCTGATCGCGTCCTCAAGATCGAAGGTGGCGAGCGGACACAGGACGCGCCGGGGGTGCTGCCGACGTTCGTGCTGCGGCACGTCCTCCCGATCGCCGTGACACTGCATAAGCGCGATATCATGCCCGACGATCGCGTCGTCGAGTCGGTGGCTGACGTGATCCGCGTGACGTCGTCTGAGCATGCTCGATGGGCGTCTAAGCTTGCTGCTGACTTGAAGCAAGAAGTCAAGCGTACACGCTTCGACGAGAAGCTTGCGGGACGTCTCTTTGGTCAACTCAATGAGTACCCAAGCTACTTCGACCGCGCCAGCGCCGACACCGGCAACGAAGGCCCAGCGGACAGCCGAAGCTACACCATTCGCTATCCCGACGAGGTCGGCGGGGCCGTCGTCTCATCGGCACCTGGGCTGCCTTGCGATCAGCTCCTCGACAAAGAGCGATGGCTCGTCGACAAGCTACGTTCCGAGATCGCCGAAGGGCGCCGTGTGCTGCTGTTCCTGTGGCACAAGGATCTGTCGACGCGGCTTTGTCGTCTCGTCGAGGACGCCATCGGTGAAAAGCCCGCCTTCCTCGACGCCGACAAGGTGCCAGCGCGAAAGCGGCAAGAGTGGATTGACAAGAACGTCGTCGGCAAGCGGCGCGTCATGGTCACAAATCCAAGCTGCGTCATGACCGGCCTCAACAATCTCATCTGGTTCTCGACAGCGATCTTCTTTGAAAACCCCGGCGTCAACCCTTTCATCGCCCGGCAGGCGATCGGACGCCTTGATCGCATTACCCAGAAGCTTCCGGTACGCATTTTCTGGCCTGTCTACGAGGGTGTGCAGGCGATGCTGTTTGAGCTTCTCCAGCAGAAGATCGCCATCGCACAGCAGATCGATGGTATCGACCCGTCGGCTGCGCTAGAGATGGTCGGCGGTGGCGATCAGGCGGCGGCTTCGATGGACGTAGGCTTGGCGATCTGGAAGTACCTTGGCGGTGAGGTCTAGGCGGTGAGGCTGCGTAGGCGGGGCAAGTTCCGCAGACGAAAACGCGAATCCTGTTGACATCGTCGTCTCGTTGTCGCATAGTCATAGACACAAGGGAGACGAGACGATGACCACGACGACCGCAGCCAAGACCGCAGCAGCCACCAAGAAGCTGACCATTGCCGGCCTCAAGAAGTGGGCTAGCAAAGTGCGCCCACTCATCATCGAGATGCTGGCAAAGCGTGCCTTTGCTGAGGTGGAGCGGAAGCGGGTCGACGCCTACATCGCGCCGGTCTTCGCACGTTTCAGCTTTGTTGACGATGAGGGCAAGGCCATCACCGACCCTGAGATGCTGTTCTGCTGCCACGATGTGGAGATGTGTGCTGCCTTCTACGCGGCCTGCGATATCGCCCACCGCGAGCACGGCTTCACGGGCGAGGCAGGCAAGTGCCCCGCACTTGTCGCCGCCCATGAGACGCTCAAGGTTGAGTGGGCCGTGCTTGAGTCAATGGAGAAGTTTGTCGGCCTCGACGACGGTGCGTTGTCGCGGACGATGGAGATTCGGGCCGAGGCTCTCAAGCTTGCCGCTGGCGTTGCGTTGGCGGGCAGCTAGTTGAGACGACAAAGAGACGACGACGATGAGCGATCCAAACTACTGCACAAAGTGCGAGATTTACACTTACTCCTTTCGCGTACTTCACAAGTGCCCTCCTCGTTGGCTGGTGTTTGTCGGTGGGGACGCTTGCCCGAGTCGTGGCAAGCCTGACGAGAGCACACCATCGAGCGATGCGTCGGATTGGTCCGAAGTCTACGCCAGCGACGAGAGCGAGGCTGCCGAGAAGCGTGCGACGCAGTCAAACGAAGACAATGAATACTACATGATGAATAAGGCGTATCCTGTGTGGGTGCGTTCGTATCCCTGGGACGTTGGGGAAAAGCCCAGGCGTTTCAATGTCTTTGCAGAGCCCTCTGTAAACTACTACCTCGACGAGGTGACGTGATGTCGGCGACCCGACTACAGGTACTCAAATCAGCGACCGACGAATCGGTCAACTTCGTACAACCCAAAGGCGACGGCTTCTTCGAGTCGCGGTATGTTCGCCGCGCCGACGACTACATCGTCTGCTACTTATCATCGCATAGTGGCTGCAATCGGGGCTGTCGCATGTGCCACCTGACAGCAACGCGGCAGACGATGTTCGAGCATGCTGAGGCGGAGGACTACTACAACCAGGCGAAGCTGGTCCTCGACCACTACGCTGCCGTGACGGCGACGGGTCGTCTTCGCGCTGACAGCGTCAACTTCGCCTGGATGTCGCGGGGCGAGCCGCTGGCCAACGAGCATCTCATCCACGACCCTGATCGTGTGTTCAGCTTGCTCTATAAGCTGGCCTGTCGTCACAGCCTTCACGCCAAGTTCAACATCTCGACGATCATGCCGCGTACGCTGGATCGCGCAGGTCGTCTCGTCGACATCTTCACCTTCGTCACGCCGACGATCTACTACAGCCTCTACAGTGTAGACAGCACGTTCCGTGCCAAGTGGCTGCCTGCGGCGATGCCGGTCGAGGAGGCGCTTGCCGATCTCAAACGGTATCAGGACTTCAGCAAGAAGATCCTGAAGATTCATTTCGCCCTCATCGAGGGCGAGAACGATAAGGCGGGGCAGATCATCGACTGCATTGAGGCCATTCAACGTCATCACCTCGTTGTCGAGGTCAACCTTGTGCGCTATAATCCTCCCGGCCCCGACGCGGGCAAAGAGGCATCTGAGGGCGCCTACAAGCAGGCAGAGGCGCTGTTCAAGTCAGCCTTCGGGCTGGCGCATGTGCAGACGGTACAGCGAGTCGGCTTCGATGTGAAAGCATCGTGCGGAATGTTCGTAGGAGGAAACCCATGAGAATGCTTTTTACCGCCCTCATCACCCTCGCCGCCATCGCCAACACTGACGGGACGTGCTCGTCCCACGGGGACTGCAAGAATGGTGAGCGTTGCGAGCATCGCGTCTGCATCCCGCACAAGCCGCGAGGCGACGATGTCGAGGTGTTGGCGTCGGACTGCAATCCGGGTCATAAAGACCCTCCCAAGGAGGGTGACAAGACGCCGCCTCCTGTGTACAACCCGAAGGTGTAAGCGACGCGCCTCATCCTCGCCGTCGTCGCCAAGCTACAGCCGTCCATCCGGCAACGGCCCCGACACAACGTCGAAGCCGAGAGCCGCCGACAACGCAGCCCTCTCGCCAAAGTAGATGTAGTGGACTGGCGCACATAGGCGGGCCGTCAAGACGTAGTGTAGGCCGCGACTGCCCTTCTCGTCACGAGCCCAGCCACCGGGGCCAAGCAGAGGCGTCCCGTTGATGTTGCCGTTGAAGGTCATCTGAAATGCCGACGCGAACCAATGGACAAGCTCCTCCGCCGTCCAATCATTATCCCAGATATGAACCTTGAAAGGGATCACCCGTGTCGCAAACTGCGCCGCTGCGAAGCCGCCCATTTGCCGCCGCACAGCGTCCGTAGCTGGCGACTGCGGCGTGAGTAGCTGCGGCAGCATCGCCGTCGACGGGTCGACGAAAGGGCCGACTTGCTGATTCGCCATCCAGTCCTCTTCGCCTTCATCGGGAGGTTCCCACACGATGCGCTGCGGCGCACTGTTGCCGATCACCATCTCAGGAACGCCGATGAAGTAGCTACCGCCGCTGCCGCCGAGGCTTGCGCCACCGGGTGACGTTCCGCCACGGGTCCAGCCGACGGGGTCGAGGACGGGACGCCGATCGCTGTCAGCGGGATAGTGGCGACGGGGGAAAATCTCTTGCAGGGTCGCCATCACTTGCTGAATGCCGTTGATGATCGTGCCGCGTGTGTTCAGCTCGACGGTACGTTCCGGTGTCGCTGAGGCGGCGGGGTCGGTTGTTGATGGTGGGTAGGTCATACGGTAAGGTGAGGGCGGGGCGTAGGGTGCGCGTATGGATTGGCGACGGTGATAAAAAAAAGTGCGTTTTAGGTGTTGACAGTTTCGGCAAGGCGACGAATACTACAAGGCATAGGAGACGAGACGATGATGACGACGCGACACGGCAATATCGAAATCACCTCAGAAGCAACAGTCACCCCCGACTACCGCCAAGCATACGTCGCCGGTCGACGATTCGACATGATGAAGCACACAGGCAGAGCCGGTGCTTACGGTCGGCGTTACACCTACACCAAATGGGTGATCACTGAGCGTACTGTCGATTGCGGGACATTCATAACTGATGTGGATGCTCCCAGTGAACCAGGGACAATCAAGGCAGCCTACCGAGCGATCTTTTTGCACATATCGAAAAATACCGCTTGCAATCCGTAACACTTTCCGATAAGGGGCGAAGAGAATCAGTCTCGTCAGTACAACAGTGACACTTGCACCGAGGCCGTCTCGGCGGCATTGTCGACGGGACGTGTCAGCTTCGGCTGTGTTGGCCCCGAGAGTGCTGCGGGCTTCTTCCGCTCGGCGGGCATCCCGTCGGCGTGTGTGCGCGACTGGTACGGCGGTGGCAGCGACCTCGCCGCAGTGACGGCGGAGGTCAGCAAGGGTATCGCAGCCTTCGCCGATGCCCGCGCCGCAGGGCTGAGTGCGATCGAGGACTTCTTCTCGGCGCCTGTGTCCGGGTTTGGCGATGGTGTGCGTCTACGTGTGACTACCGGCAAGGGGTCGACGGCGAGACGACAAGTCGTCGTGTTGGATCGGTGGGACTAGGCGGCGAGGCGACGATGTAGGTCGCTTTATCCTCTCATCACCACCTCCCTGTTATCACCTTACCACCTATCCCGCTTCCCTATATTCCCCGACACCGTAAACTCGTAGCCTCGTCGATCCCATCCCTGCGACGGCTGCGCCAGATACCGCAACGCCTGCACCGGCTGATCTTGCACAGATAGTCGCTGATCCGGCGTGATCTCGTGGTCGCGTGCCTGCTTGAGCCACGACATCACCGCCGCCTCGCGGTCTTTGAAGTCGGCCTGCATCGCTTCGGTGTTGATGCCTCGTCGTCTCGTCGCCCCGATGTAAGCAAGTTCCGCATTCGCCCACACCACTGTATCCGACCACACTGTAAGCGGGACATTGAAACGCTGTCCTAAGTATTCGTTGATACGTGCCGCACCTACTCGCAGCCACGTATCGAGCGACCGGGACGAGTAGTCGTACTGGCTGTCCTCTGGGACGCTGATCGCCAGCATGTCGGCGAGACTGCAATAGGCGGACGTGATAAGACCCGACTTCACCGACGCCAAGCCGCTTACGCCGCTGGCGAGGGTGAAGGGTACAGGCGACGGCCCCGCGCACCACCAGACTTGGGAGGTGATTTGTTGGGCGGGGATGGGCTGTGTAGGCTGTGTCGGCTGCGTGGGTACTGCGGGCATACGGCAAGGTAGCTAGACGGCGGCGGTGAGGCGGCTATACAAAAACGCCACACCTAGTCGTCGTCGACAATGCAAAACCGCCACACTCCGCTCATACAAAACCACCACACTTTCGACATCGGCGACAAGGCGTCGTCATCACTGTTGACACTTGGCATGGGCGTTGCATTGTTGACAGTGCAGAGGAGACGAGACAATGGTGGAGTGGGATTTCTATTTTGAAAGTTGGCACTATCTTGCACGTCTTACGAAGGATAGAGGGCTACAAGTGCGTCGAGCGGTTTCAGGTAGACCTTGGATTACACCGCCGCTTGAGTTGTCTCAAGCGGCCATGGGCCAGCGCTCTACGCCCCAGTCGTCTCGACAATGCTAACCAGAGAGCCGCAGCGATCCCGCCCAATCCAAAGCTGCCAGCACTTCCCATCGGCGGCGACGTAGACTTGGCCGTTGTAGTCTTTCAGAAAGCGGCCCAGCGCCGAGCTGGCGCCGGATACGTCCCGGCCATCGAGCTTGACGCCCCTGTCGATGAAGAAAGACCACACCTCGTCATACAGCCGTGATGCCATCGCCTTCTCGGCGTCGGCTCGCAGGATGTCGACAATGCGCTTCATGTGCATCGGCTTATCTCGAAGGACTTTCCGTAGATGCTCGACGGTGAAGCCGAAGTCGGCACGTACCGCGTCCTCGGACACCTTGCCACGGGCTAGGAACGGATCAGGCAGCCCACACCAGACGACAGCGTGACGCACAATCGACCACGCCTCGAAGGATGCGAACGGCGGCAGCTCGACAGCCCAGCCTTTGCGGCGGGCGGCGAAGAAGCCGGACAGCAGTGTCAAGGCGGCGGTGAGGAGACGCTTGCGATTGGTCTTGCAGTAGCCTTCAAGGTCAGCCTCGGCAACGGCGCGATCTTCGGGTTTGCCGGTCTTGTCGTTGATGGCGATTCGCAACACTCGCCGCGCCATATCGCCGCTGGTGGTGAGGTCATTGCCGGTGGCCCACCAAAGGGTATCAGTCCACGACCCCTTCTCAACCCGGATGTTCTCTGACGTGCCGATTCGCCGGGTCGCGAATTTCGGCGTCGTCAGATACATCTCAAACGCAGCCGACGCCAAGGCGATGCCGCGCTTGATATTGTCGAGGACGGCGACCGGCACCTCATCGGCGACGGTGCTGCCGATGACACGCTCATCCTCGGCGTCGTCGCCGGTATAGTTTCGCTTCTCGGCCTCGGCACCCTCGGTGATGATCGCCGCCGTGTCGGGGAGCTTGCCCTTGCCCGACGAGGCCATCCCCGCCGAAGCTGCCAGAAGTGGGATGTTGCCGCTGAAGGCAAAGCGCAGAAGCTTCGTAAAAATCGCCGACAACCAGACGGCGGCGGCGAGGTCAGGCTCCTCGAAGGGGAAGTCGACGAGGACGTAGCGCAGATCGGCAAGGGCCTCCTCGCACTGTTGTCTCGAAGGCTCAAGCGGAATCGGATCGGGACGCATCGCGGGCTCATAGATCACATGGAGCTGGTGATCATAGCCGGGGCGCTGAAACAACGTACCGTCGGGACGGAAGACTGGGGTGCTGACGATGCCGCGCAGCTCGCGGACACCGGGATAGCTACCCGCCGCGAGGACGGTAGCGATGACTTGGCTATCGGGACGTGCCGCCACACGCTCGACGGACTTCGCTGTCCGAGCGACCTTGAACCACGTCGAGGTCCGTTGGATCTCAACGGTGAGATGTGGTGCCGCCGTCTTGCGTAGCCACGCCGCACGGGGCTGGCCTTTGCGATCTAGGGCGTCATCGGGCTCAACGCGGTCAAACAGCTTCCCGTCGATCTTGAAAATCCTGTCGTGCTGCGATATCGCCCTGACAGCGAGGTCGCGCATGATGATCAGATCCTCGGTGATCTCGATCTCCACCTTGTCGCCGCCTGGTTGCTGAGGCGATGCCGACGGCGGCGCTGGCGTCGCGACGTCGGTGGCCAGTGGGAAGGCGTGCGGCGATGCCTGCGGCACGGGCTTCTTTCGCGTCGGCTTCGGCGCCGTCGGTGGCTGAGGCGCTAGGGCCGGGGCCGCTTGCTGCGTTGAGGCAGGCGCCTCAAGCGTCGCCGTCTCGCCGTCTTGTCGAGTCTCGCCGTCTTGCCGCGCCGTCTCGACAGCAGCCCCCTCCCCCGCAGCCTCCATAGCAGCCTCGGCGTCACTGGCACCCAAAGCACCGAAACCACCACGATCAGGCAGCACCGCAGCCGGGACGCCTTTTCGCCGTGCCCATCGTAGCACGTCGCCCGCCGATGCCATCGAGCACTGGCCGGGGATGCCGCCGCCTTCATGCTGACACTTGAAGCCGCCCGTCGTCGAGCCGGTGGTGAAGATCACCGTCGAGCTGTCGAGGTGATCTTGCCCCCGTCCGCCGTTGTGATTCTCTGCCCAAGGACATCGCACGAAATACTTGCCTTGACCCTGATGCGGGCCGAGCATTCCAAAATAGCCGAAGACCTTGTAAAGCAGCGTCCCGGTCGTCTCGCCCGGTGTTGGCAATGCGGGGGCTGTCGTGGTCGCCGTCGCCCTGCCGTCACCGTGTCCCACCCCCGATACACCGACGCCGCGACCTCGTCGACTATCCGGCAGCGACGCCAGAAGGCCGACGCCAGGGGGCTCAGGCTGCGCGAACTTCGTCGCCGTCAGGAATGCCTTCAGGTTGAAGCAGCGCCCACCTTGGGAGTACACCGCCCGCTGAGCGCCGTCAATGGGGCAGTGCGGCACGAACGCTTTGCGCTCAAGGGTGTCGATCGACGTATCATCGCGGGTGTCGTCAGGCACGCGGCCCATGGTGAACAACAGCTTGACAACGTGCCGTCGGACATCCCGCCACCACTGCTTGTGAAGCTGTAGCAGGTCGGCGGCAGCGTCGGGCTGTAGGCCACCTCGCGACGGCAACGAGACGATCTCGTCGAGGGGAAGGAAGAGGTGCCACTTGAGCGGGGCGCCATCTCGACGGGACGTTGCTGACTCGGTCAGTAGGAAACAGATGTCGGCCTCGGCGAGGGCTTGACGAAGCGACACGGGGGACGTCCCGTCGTCGCAGTCGATGAATAGCCACGTCAGCCCCAGCACGTCCTCGGCGCGGCCACGGACGAGATCCGGGTCGTCATCGGATTGCGCAAGAATCGCGCCACGCTCAGCGGGCAGCGAGTTCTTGTCAAGCGGGTTTGGCCACGGCAGCGTCGCCGCGTAGGCGCGACCAGCTACCCACTCTGCGAAGGTGGTGTTGATCTGCTTGCCCAGCTTCGCGTTGCCGTCGAAGTAGGCATACTGTAGGGTGATGTCTTCGGCGAGACGAGACGGCCCCGACGTCTCGACGAGGACTTGACGGATCTGTTGCGGTTGTGGAGTGGATGGCTTCGTTGACAAGGTGGTGTCCTTGGCTTGAGGATGTGGAGTGGATGGCTTCGTTGACAAGGTGGTGTCCTTGGCTTGAGGATGTGGAGTGGATGGCTTCGTTGACAAGGTGGTGTCCTTGGGTGTGTTGGTGTGGCGAGGCCGTGGCGACGAGATGGCAGTGGCGAGATGAATCAACAGCGCATCGTTATGCCGTTGACCGTCTCGCCCATTTTCGGGCCGGTTGCTGCCACCGAGTTGCCGTTGTGGATCGCGTTTAGCTTCTCCTGATTCGGGTACGTGCCGTCGATGGCATGCTCGAAACAGTCATTCAGCTTGGTTCGGATCGCTTGAACCTGTCGAGCATCCCCCGGCGTGATGAAGTCGAGGCCACCACGCAGCCACGAGCAGAAATCGGTGGCTTGTTTGGGCTGACCCGTCTGCGGCGTTGCCTCGACGAGGGCAAGATGCTTCTGCACACAGGCGATCTGCTCTGCTGTGAGCGGAATCTGGGCAAGCTCAAAAGCACCCTGAAACCAGTAGCAGAACTCTACCGCCCTCACGAGATCACCACCCCGCTGCCTCGTCGCGTCACCATCGTCGTCTCGTCGAGGAGGGCGGCGAGTGCCTCACCTTTCGGTGTAGGCGAGACGGTGGTGGCGTCGACGAAGGCGACGAGGCCGTTGTGGGCGAGGGTGTAGAGGGTGGTGGCTGATGCGGGCGGCGAGGCGATAAGCTCCACTAGCCACGGACGCCACAGACCTGCCTTGTCTTTCACCATCTTGTCGCACTGAACCAGTTTCACAAGCACAGCCTGCTGTCGTTTCGTCAACATCTTGTCGTCATCGTCTTTCTGCGGCATCGCCGCCATTGTTTCAAGCCTTATGCCATATCCCCAGCGCCGCGTCAAGCCCTTTACCGATCGCCCGCCGCCCTTCGCTTCAATCGCTGCCCACAACTCCCGCGCAATCGTCCGCTCCTCGTCGTCGAGGTCAAGCTCATGTTTCGGCAAAGCCTCGTAACCCCGCTCCGCGTCAGCTTCGAGAGTGTGTGAGCGCCAACCCGCAAGCGGGCCTTTGGTGTGCGTCACGCCCCGCGAGAAGGTCGGATCGTGGATGCGATACGATGTCGTATAATCGACACCGTTGACGTTCCGTTGTACCTGCCTGCCTGACGTCGAGCCCTGCTTCAGCTTGTCGACGAGGCGGCGCACAAGGTGTTCCGACACACCCAGCTTCGACGCGATGACGGCGATCTCGTCTTCGAGGGTGGTAGTGGTGGCATCGTGGTGTAGGTCTAGGCTTACTCGCGTCATCGTCTCGACTCCTCGTCTTCTAGTCAGTCTCAAGGCTTAGTCAATCTCAAGACTTAGTCAATCTCAAGATGTCCCCATCTCGTCTCGCCGTTGACGGGCTGAATCGCTGTCGCCTCGTTGTCACGCTCGACTCGCTGCACACGCTGCATCGCCGTCAGCCCAAGGGACGCCTGTGTGTAGGCGTCTTGGACTGCGGCCAGAGCCGACTTCAGCGAGGCGATCTCGGCGAGGAGAGGGAGGGTAGGGTCTTGTGTGGGCGGTGTGGGCATTTAGGTGGTGATGATAGCGCGACGACGAGACGATGTCAAGGTCTAGGTTCTGTCGTCTTTTTCAAGAGCACGCTCAGTAAGGCGTTCTCCGAGAGGGGAAACCTGGGCAACCTCACGCATTTTCTTGATTCGTTCGGCGATGCGTTCTGCGCTGATATGCGTATGGGCTGATGCGACCGAGATCGGATCTTCTTGGATTTTTTTGAGTCTCGTCTCAAACTCGGTGGCGGACTCTGCCTCGTTCCTACGCGAGCCGGGGGCGTCTCTGTTGAGAGCGTCAATATCGGCAACAGAAGGCGTGGACGGGTTGCCTGCTTCAAAACGGGTGATGTAAGCGGGATTGCCAACACCGGCAGCAGCGTACCGATCGACAGCCCAAACAAACTTGCTACAGAACACTTCGGTGGGAGGGGGGCGAAGGTTTGTCTGAAACTCGAACCCCGACTCGACAGCGCCCACCAGGGCAAGAGCCCCATTCGGACCGAGGCAAGAGGCAAGATACCAAGTGGTCGACGACGCCACGTCGTCGCTGCGCAGAAGACCCGGCAAGTCGATGACTTGTTTGATGCCGGGAATCTCTTTGGCAATCTCGGTGGCCTCGTTCAACAATCCCGGCGGGACGATCAAGGTATCCGCTTTCAGCCCGAGACACTCGTTATCCTCGCCGCATCGAGAGGCCATGTCTGTCATGCCCGATCGTACGGCAGCTACGGTGAGGGGCTGATGGTGGTAGAGGTTCCCTGAAGTCCCGAACTTGTCAGTACGGAAGAAATACGTTCCGGTGTGGTCGTTCGTCGCAGTACCACAACGGAGGGCATGTGCGAAAGCATGCGACAGCACAGGGCTGATTGCTTTCGATAGCAGTACTGGGACGTTGTTCAGTGCAGAGAAGCAATCGTTGTAAAAGTCATGGCGATCGATCATGTAGCCCGCCCCGAAAGATCGGACGGGCAGTTCTTGCCAGACTCGAAAAACCGGCTCGTACGTGACAGCACTTTCGGTTGTGTCCTGCGTCTTCGTCAGGTTGGGGTAAGGGAACAAGATGCGTTTCGGAATCTTCCGGGGCTCCTCACCGCCTAGGACTCGGACGATGCCGATTTTTGCGGCAACGTCGCCGAGATGTGCGTACTTGGCGGCAGCGTCGTATAAGCCTTCGAGGACAACTGCGTAGAAGACTTCGATTGTTTTGGGAGAGAAGCTTTCGTGGATGATCATGTGGTCTAAGGTATCTTTCTCGACGCCATCGCGCCGTCATCGCGTTATCGTCACTACCTCGCTGTTACTGCCACATCACTGCCTTGTCGTCAAGCGAAAAGCACCACCCTAAGCCAACACCCACCCTAACTCACCCCAGCTTCTCAAGCTCCGCCTTCGCCGCAGCAACAAGCTCGCCGAGTCCACCGACGTGTGTCGGCAGCGCCCCGTCGACGACAGCGTCGGCGATATTGCCTCGATCGTTGATGCGGCTCAGGCGCAGCATATCCAGCGATACACGTCCCGACGGTGACGCCATCCAGGTGATCGGGACGATAACCTCGACATTTTTCGTCTGCCCCGATCTGAACCATCGCCCGACAAGCTGTTCCCAAGCGCCATCGTGCCAAGGAGGCGCGTTGACGATGACGCGATTGCCGACTTGCTGAAGGCCGTCGACTCCCTCGCCGATGGTACGGCTTGCGACGAGGACGGCGACATCACCGCGCTTGAAGGCAGCGAGGCCACGGCAACGCTTGCAAGTACACGTCCCGTTGACAGCGGCGATCGTGTCGTGACCCTTGACGGAGTCGGCGCGGCCATCAAACACGGCGACCGTGAAGCCTGCTTTCTTCACCGCCTTAGCGATCGTCATCACTACCGGGTCGGCTCTGTCACCGCCGACATGCTCTGTGTAGACGACCGTTCCGGGACGTAGTGACTCAACGATGGCGTCAAGCTTGAACGGTGTCAGAATCTCGTCGATGTCAAGCCACGACCACCCCCGTCCGCGCTTCAGCCCCGACAACTTGGCGATGGCGTCAGCATCAGTGATCTCGACGAGTGGGGCCAGGTAGTCATGTGGTGTCACAAGCGCCAGCCCCCGCTTGCCGTCCTTGCTCTGGCAATATTCGCCGCCGTCGGCTCGTCGCACTGTCGGCGACAACAGCTCGACGCCGACGCGAGGCTTGAAGCGGACCCCGTACCGCGTCATCGCTTGGTGTAGGCGCATGCACTCACTGAAGCTGTTCTTGCGTGTGAAGCCGTAAGTCTTCTGCGCCGTCTCGTCGAGGAGGTCGATGAGCGACACACCCTCCGCGCAGCCGGTGAGCACAGGCGTCCCGGTCTGAATCAGAAGCTTGGACTTCGGCAGCGCCTTGACGATGGCGTCGAGGACTCGTCGTCGAGACGACGGTCCTGTCTTGCCGCCGTTGCCTTGCTGGCCGATCTGACCGTCATTTTTGACGCGGTGGCACTCGTCAATCACGACGAGGCCGATGCGGCTGCCGTACTCAGCACAGAACTTGAGAGCTTGCGCTTCGGCGTCAGCGCCTTGTAAGCGATCGTAGTTGAGGATGAGGAAGTCGGCGTCATCGTGAGGTTGCCACGTCTGTATCTCGGCGACGACGTTGATCCGCTTGCCGTGATTGTAGGTGCGATCGATCTGCGCCTGCCAAGTCGGGATGACGTTGTTGGGGCAGATGACCACAGTGAGCCTAGACTGCACTAGGCGAGCCGTGAGCAGTGCTGCCAGGGTCTTACCTGCCCCGGGCGCAGACCAGTTCCCAAAGCAGCGGCGACCGCCTTCCGTGAGATGCCAGGCGATGAGCCGCTGCATCATGCGAAGCATCAGGGGTTTGTTGTCGCCGCCTCGTGGCTTGAAACCGACCGGGACGTGTAGTGCTGCCGCGCCATCGTGCTGTCGAAGGAACGTCTGCGCGACCGTCGAGAGGAGACGGGACGTTGACGAGGCTTGCTCCCGGACCTTAGCGACGAAGGTGGTGATGTTGAGGGCTGTCGGAGTGGTCGATGAGGGGGTGGTCTTTGTCGACGCCGCCGATTCGAGGTCGCAATAGACGTTCCACAGCGCCGCTACCTGTTCGTCGACAAGGAATTGGTACGCCGTCTCGTCGCTGATGGTGCCGTCGGCGAAAAGGCGATCGACCCTGTCGAGTGCGTCGAAGAGGTTGTCGACGCGCTGCTTGTTCCATGCGTCAAGCTGAGGCGCGTCGAGGTCGGGGACGAGGTCGCTGCCTTTGTCGCCGATATCCGAGTCAACGTCATCAGTGTCGAGGCTATCGTCGCCTCGCTTCGTCATCTCGGCGATCGCTTCAGACGCCGACATGCCGCCTTGCTGCATCTCAAGCATACGCTTGTAGGCAGCGATCTCTTTGGTCGAGGACTTGCCTAGCGCCGAGAGGATCGCCACCGCTGCCGCTGGCGACGAGACGGCCCCGACGGCGAGGATGTCAGGGGCTTCTTGGGAGAGACGGGACGAGATGGGGGCGTTGCCGTAGCATTGGGCGCAGCCAGATGTGCCAGCAAGGGCTGCTGTGTTCAAGCGCACTTTATTGCTCATGAAAGTGTGCCCAAATCCGCAGCGAAAAGGAAGATCGACACTGCCGCTGACTTCATCATACCTTGTCGGGTCAAGACAGATCACACAGGGAGGTGACTGCCAATTGATACGTTTCGGATGGATACAAGCGCGATGTTGTCGGGAACCCCCGTACAGGTAGGCACTTATTGAGACTACATAAGTCTTGTTGCAACCCGAGCAAGTAGGGAGGGTTATCATATCATTGTTCCTAGCATCATCAGGGACATATTGCGCGATGAGATGGAAGTCAGGATGCTTACGAAAAACCCCCCTTGCAGTGCTAGCACAAGAAGGGCACCCAGAACCATTTAGCCGACTGTTTAATGAGGCTAACCACTCGTGATGACAATGCGAACACCGCCATCGCGCTTTATCCCTGACAAATACTTGGGTGAGCCCACGCTCGTCGATGTACTCAGCCATCAACTCTGGCGGAAGCGTTGTCCTTTTTGGTCTACCCATAATCGTCTCGTCTCCTTGTTGTCAACAGGTTGCATCATCGGGCGCGGGATGTCAAGTGGTGTTTTACACGAGGCGCAGCGGGGCTAGTCCGCCCTCGTCGCAACGACAACGTCCCGTTGCTTACGCAGCAGTGCCAAGACTTGCTGCGTCCTCTTGATCTTCCACTTGACGTCGGTGTGGTCGCCGAGAGAGGGAAGCAGGCCGAGCAGCAGCTCCAGGCACCGGACTGCCTCATCCTGCCCTGTCAGGATCTTGGCCTTGACTTGAGTGCTGAAACGCTTGGGTAGCCGGGTCTGCTGCGGAAGGTGTTCTTTCAGGAAGTCCGGTTGGGTCCAAAAAGACGCCGGTTCTTTGGTCCGGAGCGCCGCCGCCGCGTCAGAGACGAATACTCCACGCACGATCTGAAAGCGACGAATCCGATCGCTGTATCGCCCTTGCGGCGACGAGACGCCGAAGATGGCATTGAGCAGCATCGAGACGCCACTCAGCAATTCCCAGGCTCGCTCGCAGGTTTCCGCTGTCAGGACAAGGGCTTTCCGAGGGAGGTTGAGGTCGCAAGTAGGCCACGGTGGGGTGGTCATGTTAGGACTCCTTTGTAGCATCGCCATCACAGCCTCGACATTGCGCGGCAGCGCTGTGCAGCAAGTCGTCGACAGCAGACAACAGCATCCCCTCAAGCCGCACCACGAAATCGCCTTGTAGACGATAGACAGGGATGCTCTTAGAGACGAAAACAAGCTGGCTGATCCCTTTCGCCGTCAGCGCCGCCGCTTCGACATCGATGAGACGACGTTCCGATAGCGATCTGGCGAGGAGGTTGCCGCCGATGGTGACGAAGTCGGTAAAATGCTGACGCCGCAGAGCAATTTCAAAGCTGATCCGATCGCCGTTGAACTTGATCGGTCCGGTCAGCTCGAAGGTCTTGCCGTGGATGGTGACCTCTTCGCGAAGCTTTGGCGCTTCGCGAAGAGGCAGCATACAGTCCCAGTAGATCCAATCGCACACGTACTCGCCGGGACGTATTTGACGGACATTGCGGAGGGTGTCGCACCAGATGTCCTCGACGCCTTGAGGTCGATACGACACCTGCACGTCGCTGCCGTCGGGGATGACGGCGCCTTCCGCTTGAATCGAGGTGACGTAGTAGCCGGGGGCGGGACCGTAGCCAAAATTGAAGGCTACGGTTTTGTGGGGGCCTTCGGGAGCCGTCTCCTCGACGGTGTCGGCGTAGGTGATCTTGGTGATCCCTGCGTTTTTGTCGGCGATGGTGATCGACGAGTAGTCGCAGGGATAACTAGGGTCTGGTGGGATACAGTTTTGGGCCATGTCACTGCCATCCCTTCGTCGCCTGGCCGAGGATGTCGACAAGTTCTCGTCGAATCACAGCTCGCAGGGCAACCTCAAAGCGATCTGATGAGACTGGCTCTGGTACGCTTGGCAGAAGTTTGACAACAGCTTGCGCGAGCAGTGAGTGGTGCCGTAGGTGGTAGCAGATAAGCTCAAAATCACCCGCCTTCAGCAGACGCTCTGCCAGTGTCGTCGAGTCGGTGACGAGGTCGTTGATGGCTTGTTTGCGCTTGTTTTCGAGTTCGGTGTCGGTTACGTTCATGTGTGTGCTCCTACCACCGACCATAAGGATCGGTGAAATCGTATCTGAAGTATTTTGGGTGAGTCAGCCACTCCTTGCGGAAGGGTGAGTGTTGCTCGATGTCTTCTGGCATGCCACCGAGCTGCAAACCCTCGGTCTGACATCCCGCCTTATAGGCATACACGAAAGCCCCTTCGTGCCCCATGAAAGATCCGATCGGGGGACCTTCAGGGGGTTTTTCCCAAATCGAATAGCCAGTTGCGACGTAAGCGATTTGGCGATCGACATTGAAAAGATCAGCGTTTGCGCTTGCAATCATCATCCACACAGCCAACATAGCTTGGTGTGGCTCGCGAGTGCTGAAGAGGAAGCTCTGAGTATAGACGGGCGCATCGATCGTCACCACTCGTGTGATCACATGTGGTTCAAAAACATAGATGGGTCGGGCTTTCGCTTTGGCCGGTCGGGGCATCAGTCCCGCCAACGCGGCGGCGATGCCGCTGAGAACAGATCGTCGATTCATGTGTGTGCTCCTACCACCTCGTCGAGGAGGTGGCGTCGTGGTTACTTGGCCTAGTCCTTCTGCACCTGCATGCTCTCCAGGATTGCGGCTGCTCGCCGACAACGTGCCGCGAGAATGTCTTCGGCCTCCTTGCGAAGCTCGTCAAGCTGGCTGCGAAGCGTGTCGAGCTGGCTGTGGTACTCATCGCGCTCTGTTTCAATCCTCTCATCGTCTCGTAAATCGATGAGCCTGGTCAAGTCAGTCGAGCAGATCCTCAGTGGGAAGCGTGTCGAGCTGACTGCGAAGCGTGTCGAGCTGACTGTGATACTCATCGCGCTCAGCCTGAAGCCGATCGCAACGCTCCTGCCACTGCTGACTCATCGTCACATAGTTGGGGTCCGACAGCGCCGCGATGATGTCCTCGACCTCTTTGCGGCAGCGAGGTAGCCGGACGGCAGCAGCGAGGCGATCAAGCGAGCCGATCGCGAAGGCGGTGGCTTCTTTTTCTCGCATCGTTGCCGGGTCGACAGTTTGGGCGGCGAGGCCAAGACAATAGTGCGTGTAAGACATCCGTGGACTCCTTGTCAAATTGACATCGTCACCCTACCACCTCGCCGACGTCTCGTCAAGTCCTTTTCGGTCTTATTTAAACCTCATCCCCTACCCCTCCCGGCAACTCAAAACCTCACCAACCCATTTTCGCACCCAAACGCCCCACAATCAACGATCGCCTCCAGCGAATACCCAACTAGCCGGAACGTACCGATCGCCTCGCCTGGGCCGTCTGGTTGCGAAATGGGCCGTGCGGCAGGGTCGCCTTGACATGGCTGGGTGGCTGTGGCAAGAGAGCTGGGATGAGATACTTGCCCCGCTGCCACTCTGCCGACTCGCCACCTCGCCGCCCCGCTGCCGCCGTCCCGCCGTTGCCTACACTAGCCACCAATCCACCTACATTGTCGACTAGCAATTTCGCACACTTACAAGACGGTCCCGTCGGTGGTGACGCAATGCAGGACTTTTCAGACCCCCCCTATATAATATATAAAAAAAGAAAAAGAAAAAGACCCCCTAGGGGGGTCTCCTACACTCCTACACAAAAATTGTAACTACCTGAAACCATTCACTTTGCGCGTGTAGGAGGGGGTCGAAAAAGGATCACAAAACTCACATGTAGCGTCACAGGGTGAGAGGTGGTATAGGGGGCGAAGCCCGCTGGGGTCTATGCACCCCAGCGGTGACTAGCGACCCCGCCGTCAAGGGATTGATGACCCCACCGCTGACCCCCCCACCAGCATCGTCTCGTCGACGAATTTTTTGTTGACAGTTTGGCATAGATGGTGCATTGTGAAAGGACAAAGAGGAGACGAGACGATGACGACGACAGCAAAAACCTTCGCAAAGAGAGACACCTACCGGGCCATCGTGATACGATCATGGTCGATTGACGGTCAGTACGGCGTCAGCTACCATTTCCGGCTACGTCCCGTCGACGCTGACGGCAAGGCCCTCAACGAAGACAAAAACGACTTTGTGTCGACGATTCCCGTCAATGTCATCGAGTCGGCGCCTTGTGGCGAGCGTGGGCGTATCCATAGCCTCGTCGGCGCTGAGGTTGAGTTGACAGGACGCATTGTGATGCAGCGAGGCGAACGCCGCCTTAGCAACCCACGCGGTCGCGTCGTCAAGTTGACGCCAGCGATGGCCGCGAGGATGGCCGAGGAGCAAGAGCTTGACGCTTACCTCAAGGCGCAGTGGGCAAAGGAGGGTGCATAGATGCCCCACATCTGCTTCGACGAGTTGCGTCTTCTCGTCGCCGCCATCGTCTTCGCGACACCCTGGCTGGGGTGGCTGCGGGCATGGTGGCATCATCGGCGGCGGCACGTTGATTGCTTGGATTTGAGGGATGGCAGTAAGACGGAGACGAGACGATGACGATCAGACGCACACAACTCTGCTACGTTTGTGACGGTTTCGGGTCACGGGCCAGTGACGAGCCGTACATGATGATGCACACTGAGCCCTGCACCTTTTGCAAAGGGACGGGCAAGCTCGACATGTTGGGGCGGGCGCTTGAAACACAGCCCGTCGGGCGGAGACGAGACGATGACAAGACGGGACGTATCTAGAGCGATAGCGACATCCCCGACGACCACGGAAAGAACAGATCGCCGACGCCGATCACCGTCCCCGCCGACATCCCAGTCGGGTCAATCAAATCCACCAAAGTAGGCAGCGCAAACAACGTCCCGCTCCATCGCAGATAACTACCCTCCCCCTTCGCCCCGACGGCGTTGACGTTGCCGTTGTCGCCTGACTGCGTCGTCCCCGTCAAGGCGGTGCGGCGACCATAGCTAAGGGTGTCGAGACGGTACGTCGGCACGGCGTAGGCGAGACTAGGCTGTGACACCATCCCACCGGGGATGGTCGCTGCCGGGGCGTCACTGCTGTCAAGCGTGGATCGGTATGCTGCCGCGAGACGCGCCCAAAGTGACTGCAAGGTGATGCCCTGGGCGAGCATGCCGCGAGCGCCGCGAGACTCCGAGGCGAGGTTGAGGCGGCGACCGCAATCAACGCCAGTGCCAGCGTATAGCACACAGGGATCGCCGTCGACGAGGGCGCCGCCGAGGGTGTAGATCAGCGGCGTCGGCTCAAGGTAAAACAGTGACTTCAACAAGCTGCCGCCGACATCGTAGGTAAAAATCCAGAAGGCGTCGTCGACCTCGCTGACCGCTGCCTGCATCCAAGCGCCAGCCGACGGAAACAGCGCCGTAAACGTCGGCGAGGCGTCGGTGCCGCCACCCCATAGGATCTGGCCGTCATCAGCAGAGGGCACCCGCGTTGTCGACGGCGTCCCGGCGATGAAGCCAAGACGAGGCGAGTAGGTGATGCGAACTGCCCCGGCGGCGTCGAATTGGAAACATAGCTGCCGCGTGACTAAGACCCCCGAGTCGACGATGCCGTGGCCCTCAGCGACAAACCAGCTATTTGCGGCCAGTGACGCGACCGAGGTGATCACATCACCGGACTGTGCATACACAGTCCCGTTTGACGAGGTCGGAATAGTCCAGTTTGTCGCCGTTGTCGTCGACGAGACGAGGGTTTGCTTGGCTTTGAACCATGCCGCCTGCGCGGAGGTGACTGAGAAGTTGTTGATGTAGGTGGTCACGGTGAGGCTACCCCGCAGGTGGATGCGGTAAGGTAGCCGGGACAGGGTGCGGTGCGTGTTGTCTCGTCGTCTATGCGCCTAGCATCACTCTCAAACGCGCCACTTTGGGGAGAAGGAGCTGGTCACGGATCAATGCTGACGCCTCGGTGTCGCAGCTATCACACAGCGCCTTGAAGCCGTGGTCGTAGTCGTCGGCGTCAGTGCCGGATGCCCAGCGCAGCCACGCCCAAGGGTCCAACATCGACGACGAGTCGGCGTCGAGGTCGGCGACAAGGGCCGCTTGCGCTACCAGGATCTCATCGCACACCATCAGGGCTTCACCGATCAGGGTTTTTAGGTTCTTCCGCATCGTTGCCTCACTTTCGACACCGACCCTAACCCCAACGCTTTTCTTTGTCAAGCCTATTGACAAGGCAAGGATCGCTTTGCTAGTGTGCGAAGCACTGAAGAAAAACGCCATCATCGAGGAGCCGACACCATGCGATCCAAGACTCTCATCTCTTACCAGAAGGGCTACTGTGGACAACCTGCCGACATCGAGGCGATGAAGCCTCGTGAGGCCCGCGCCTACTGTCTCGGCGTAGGTCACGTCGCTGCCGGGACGTTGCCATTTGGAAGTGGCGCTGAGGTGTTGACGGCTTTGTCGACGAGACGACAGGACGTTGGTTTGGGTGGTAGTGAGGATGACGAGGCGGCGATGGTGGCGACGTTCCCGCTGACGCTTGAGTCTGGGGGCCGCAACAAGATTGACAGCGTCAGGGCATTGCAGGACGTTGCTTATGACCTCAACATCTCTCGGGAGCTATGCTTCGTCGTCAACATCTTGAACAGTCTTCCCCACACCTTCAATTGTCGATCTGATGCTGGGCGTAGCCTCGCTGCGCGAATCCTCCGCGCATCCGGCGCCACCGTCACCATTCCTACATCAAAGGACTCCCCACGATGATCGCCCACCTCAACCTCCGCCGTAACCTCACCGCCCTCTACATCGCCATCGGGGCGCACGCCTTCGCCTTCTACGTGCTATATAACACTCTCGTCCTCTGGCTCATCAGTCTAGGACTCCCCAAAGCCACGGCTACGTCCCGCTTCGGCGCTTTCGTCTTCGCCGCCTACGTGACGCCGATGCTAGGCGGCTGGATCTCCACCCACACAGGTCTACGTCCCGTCGCCATCGTCGGGGCAGCCACGGCGGCGACAGGCTACCTCCTCACGTCCCTGTCACCCCTTGCGGGCATCATCCTCGTCGGGATCGGCTGCGGCTGCGTCAAGACGGCGGTGACGGCGATGGTGGGGCGACTCTTCCCTGAGGGCGCCCCTGGCGCTGACAAGGCTTTCGCGTGGTTCTACAGTGCTATCAACGTCGGCGCCTTCTTCTCGCCGATCGCGGCCAGCTATCTGATGTCGCGCTACGGCTTCACCACCGCTTTCGCCAGCGCCGCTGTCGGCGACCTCGTCGTCTTGACGACGATTGCCGTCAACTACCGCAGCCTCGACGTCGTCGAGTCGGCGTCATCAATCGCCGCTGTCACCGGGGTCGCTGTCGAGCTGCCCTCGGATAGCGAGGCAGAGTCGCGCCTCGACAATGCCGCAGGCGCGGCGACGATGCGACGGCGAAAGATGGTCGCGCTGTGGATCTTCTTGGTGCTGGCGACGTTGGCATTCTGGCCAGCCTATCATCAGAACGGCAGCGGCTTGACGGTGTGGGCATCTGAGCACACTGAACGTATGACCAGATGGGGCGAGATTCAGCCGCCACTGTTCGCATTGGTCAACTCGTTGGTGTGCATTTTCTGCGGTGGGATGATCGTGGCGGCGGCGGGGTGGCTGGTTGGGGCAGCGAGACGACGGCGAGGCGGCGGGGCGGCTACGACCCCCGCCAACGCGCCCCAGACCACGTCGCTGTCATTTTCAACCATCGCAGGCTACCTGACTATGGCAGCGAGCTTCTCGTGCCTCCTGATGGCTCCTATTGCGAAAGCGCATCCTGCTTGGCTGATCGTGGCAATCATCCTCTCATCCATCTCGGAGATCCTCATCTCGTCACTCGGCCTCGCCCAGGTCGCCAAGTTGACGCCTCGTCACCTACAGCCCATCTATACGTCGGTGTGGTTTGTGACTTCCGGTGTAGGTGGCCAGATCGCGGGACAGCTTGGTGGCTTCGCACTGTTGACCGGATTTCGCATCCTCGTCGCTTTGTGCTTGACGGGGGCTGTGATTGCGAACATACTACGACGACGATTGGATGTATAGGCGACGAGGAGACGACAGTGGCCAAGAAACCGATAGAAATCACCATCAGCAACGACAAGCACACCTTCACCCTCCGCATCGGCGACAAGGTGTTCGTGACGAGTCGACGACGCGACCCTTTCAGCACCGACACTGTCAAGGCGCCAGACTACCTCAATATTGCCGAGGTCACGGACATTCGTGGCGGCAAGACTCCGGCGGTACGTGTAGGTGGGTCGTGGTACGATGGTGATGGCAAGTGTCTCGGCTATGGCGGCGATCGCCTTGAGCCCTTTAATGCCGACCGTGAGCTGAAGCACCGGGCTGAAGACCTGAACCACACGCTGATGTCGCGGACGTCGAGTGCGTTGGCATCGGTTCAGCGTGGCCAGTGGCAAGTCATCTGCAATGACCCAACGAAGCGCGCCGCGATCGTGGCACTGCTTGGTGATGACGTCCCGACTCTCAAGGAGACGACGCGATGAACCTACCTGAGTTCCAAGTAGGTCAACCTGTTATCGAGTACGCGACTATGATGCCTAGCATCATCAGCGCCGTGCATACCACGTTGACTGGGCGATTTACCTACAGTCTTGAGGGCGGCTCATCGGGGCTTACACCCAACATGATCGAGTCGATTGTAGGTGTCGAGTACGAGGCCGAGTCGGTGCGAGTCCTCGACAGCGAAAGCTGTGATCAGCCTGTGGTAGCCACCTATAGAGCATCGCTGGTTATCGAGGACGGCGAGCATTTCTCGCCGCCGTCAGAAGAGTTTCTGACCTTAGTGCATCAGTGGTTGAAGGAACACCGATGAGCCACGGCTGCCACACAACCCATCATCGCCTCGCCGCCTCGTCGTCTCACCTACAGCACCGCCTCACCCCCTAGCCCACCCCGCATCGACGAGAGCCCCCATCACGAAGTCGCCGGGGTCGCCGCTGCCTCGATTCGATGACAGGTCGCGATGGCCTAGGACGCCGATCCCCTCCGTCACACTACGCACACCTACATACGGCATTGCCACGGAACGTGGTAGCGCGAAGCGCAGCGCCAGCCACTCACACAGCTCGACGACGCTGACGAGCTGCGCCGCAAACAGCGACGAGTCACTTTGCTGCACCACCTCGACGCCGATGCTGACTTGATTGTAGCCTACACAATGATACATCGCCCTCGTCGACAAGTCGGCGATCTGGTAGACGGCCCCGTCGGCGTCGACGAGAAGATGCGCTGCACCAATACGTTCCGCCTTCGACCAGTAGGTGTGGACGTCGGCGGCGAGACAGTGACGAGATGAGGCAGCCTCGGGACGTAGACGCTGCGGCGTTGGGTGCTTGCTGTCGGGGTAGCCGCCGGTCGTGTGGAGGACGATGTGGGCGACAGGCTTACGACGGGACGTGCCTTGCTTGGGGATGTCGGTGAGCTTTACGGTTTGAAAAGGCGTCGGCAAGTCGATGTCGTTGACGAGCATGGTGTAGGGTGGGGCTACGCACATAGCCTAAGCTGGCTGAGCAACCAGGAGCTTGTTTGCGGCAACCCTTCAGTGATCCAGCGTACAGTCACCCACTCTCCATCAATTGCAACCACCGACAGGGTGACGGTGGGCTCCGCTGGGTGGTACATCTTGCTTCCTAATTTCATCTTTGTGGCTTCCATCTACGTTCTTCCTTCTGTAAGGCGATCGTAGCCGCCTCGCTAGGCCAGACGTCTACCCCGACCACTACTTGACGACGAAGGGCTTATTCCAGCTCCCGAGGTTGATGCTGGTATAGTGACCCACATCAAAGTAGTCCGTCTGACTATCGGAGCGGTTGTGGTTGTCGATGTTCAGCGCGTCGCGGATCTTGCGGAAGAGGTCTAGGCTCTCGTCGAAGTACATCTCAGGCGAGCAGTTGGCCTGGATGTGCGTCGCGGGCTTCGTCATCTTGCCGTCGCGGTCGGCGCGATAGCTGTCGTTGTAGACTCGCATCGCCTCGGCCATCAGGTCGACAGGGGCGCTGGCGATGGTGAGGATGAGGGTGGAGCCGTGGTTAATGGCCAGCGACCACCTCCACCCCTTCGGCATCACGGTCTTGAGTGCGGCGGCGATCTTCTGCTTCTTCTCTTTTGATACGTAAGCCATCTGCGTTTCCCCTTTGTTGATCCTAGTATCGTCAGTTCCGCGAAACTGTCAACAGAGGAAAGCGATCTTTTTTCTAAGTCCGCGAAACTAGGGCGATCATAGTCACCTCGCTGCCTCGCCGCTACCGTCCCGCCTTCGCCAGCTCGGCGTCGATGTCGGCGACAGCGGCCTTCCCGTCGTCGACAAGGCGTCCCGTCTTCGCAGCGTCGACAGCAGCCTTTTCGGCGTTGCGGCGCTTAATCGAGGCGAAGATGCCCTCGAAAAACTCGATGATGGTGACAAGGCTAATCATGTTTCAATCCTCCGTCGGTGATGTGTTGTGGCTTCGCCGCGTCGGGCAACGTCCCGGCATTAAAAGCATCATGGCCCACCACAGCAGCCCCCGAGACGCCAGCGACACCGCACGCAGCGACAGCGCCAGCATAGGCGGCGTCGGCGGCAACGCGATCGTCAATGGTCGCCGTCATCGCGGCGCTAGCTAGCTGATACACCTGCACCGCCTCAAGCCCCGCTTGAGCTGCACCCGCGCAAGCCTTGGCGCGGCGACACGTTGACAGCTTCGCCTTGGCGTCGGCTGCGTGGCACATGGCCTTGGCTTGACGCTGATACGCCGACAAGACCTCAGCATCATGGTAGTAGCTGCGCGAGCAAGACGACGAGATGGCGAGGAAGGCTAAGACGGTGGTGATGATGAGGGCTAGGGTGATTCGCATGTGGGTTTGTTTCAATCCTCTCATCGTCTCACTGAGAGATGAGCCAGAGCTGTTGGTGGATAACAGCCTTGCCTTAGGGTAAGCGATCGCAGCCTCACCCTACCTTCTTGTCGCATCGTCGTCTCGCCTACACCGTCACTCGCTCCACGGTCATCGAGACGGGCTCGATGCGACGAAGTGACAACCGCAGAATCTCCCGCCCGGTCGGGATCACCTGCCCCATGTTGGACGCTCCGATGACGGGTAGCCGCGCCTCATGTTCGCCGCTTGAACCTGCAAAGCTCGACACACAACGTCCCGCCGACCAGACATCGGCGACGTAACCTTCGGGAATCTCGAAGGAGTAGCCAACCCAGATCTGACGAGGCTCAAGACGGAGCTGAATCTCAGCGGGCTCATCGGGACGGGGTGAGTAGTGCAAGATGATGAAGCCACCCTCGACCTTGGCCGGGGCATTGAGGTGGCGATGCTGTCGCAGTCGAATCGTCGGCGGGGACAGCTTCACACCCGACGCTTTGGCGAGAGTGTCGAGGCTGGCGTTGACGGAGTCGAGGCCCGCATAGATATCGGTGAGGTCGACGGGCTTGACGAGGCCACGTTGCTCAACCTTGGTGAGAGCCTCACGAGCCCTGGTGAAGGCATCGGCGGCTTCGATTTGAAAATTCGCTAAGTTGGCTTCGACGGTGGCGAGGCGATTGATCAGCGGTGACAGGTCAATCGGTGGCGGCAGTGCAATCGGCTGTTGCGTCGGTTGTTGAGGTGTCGGCTGTTGAGCCGAGGACAGCGTCGGTGGCGACGACGGCGACTCGACAGCGGTAGGGGCGACAATGGAACCGAGATCAACGGCGTCGCCAAAGCCGAGCGCGGCAAGCTCGCCACTTTTTGGTGGCGCTGCATTGTCACCGAAGCCGACGGAGACTTGCTCACCGGCCTCAGCGATCGCCTTTGGCGGCGGAATGTTGGAGGCTGGGGAGTGAACGGGGATCTTGAAAGTGCTTTTCATGCCGCTAGCTTGTGCCAGCGGCGTGAAGAAGTCAAGAAGAAAGCTGCAATGAGAAGGCGGCGCCGTCGACTAGACGGCGTCACCGCTAGGCTTCACAGCGAGAGAGGTACTGGGTAAGACCAAAGCCCACACCAGCGTACCGCTGACCAGCCCACGCGAAGCGGTTGTTGTAGAACACTTCCGGCGAGTCCGGCGACAGGTTCGAGAGGAACTCGAAGCCCTCTTCCAGAGCGCACAGGAGGCCTACAGCGCCGCCGTGGTCGGCGTTCATGCACTCGGCCACGTACCAGGAGGTCGTGTCGATGCCGGCGCCGCCCTGAGTCAGCTCAGGCAGTGAGATGACCTGCTTGATGAATCCAGTGTGAGCGATCCAGTTGTCGCCCACTGCCGCCGTCGAGTTCGCCTGGCCGGGCCACAAGTTGCCCGCGCCAGCGGTGCCGCTGTACACGTTGTTTCTCATCTCTACAGCCTGAATCGCAGCGCCGTACAGGTTCGGCGGGACGATCAGGGTGTCGGGCATCAGACCGAGGTTGAGGCCGTCTTCGTTGACGCGAGCCATCATCTCGCTGATGACAAAGCTGAGGTTCTGGGCGGTGAGTTGCCTTCCGGTGTACAGGTTGCTGTAGGTGCCCGAGATGGCGCCATTCACAGACTTCGGCTTGGCGGCACTGAAAGCAAACGTCCCGGTATAGTCGGTGATCGTCTTGCCGTTCCGAAGCAGAGCGGCCAGAAGGATATCCGGCAGCTTCATCATCGGACGAGCGATATTGCGCGGCACGTTCGCCAACGTGCCGTAGATGTCATTGAAGAAGTCGGTACGGTCGACGTTGTAGCCCACGCCGTACGGCTTGATCTGCACTTCAGTCGCATTGCGGACGAGCGGATTGAACGAACGGCCAGTCGAGGACAGGTCGTCCGGCTGCGCCGTCGGGGGCGCGAACGGGAACAGCATCCGCTTCGGGAACTTGCGTGCCATGATGCCCTCGCCTTCGACGGCGATGGGGCGCTGAAGCGAAATCTTCGGTGCTTGGATATTGGTGACAGCGGAGATCGCGGCCTGAAGTCCTTCCACGACGCCCGTGTCGAGAACTTTCGCCAGTTCCGCGCTGATACCAGAGGTGATGATGGCCATGTGTGTTTCTCCTAAGCCTTAGCCCTTACGAGGTAAAGCAGTTGAGGGCCACTTCACACGGGCGACCCTGATAATCGGTGGAGTCGAAACGGATCAGCTTGCCAGCCGGGGGGCCGTCGGCGCTGTTCGACGAAATGGTGAACTCATCCGAGGCGTACACGGTGAGCCCGACGTGCGCCTGGGTGCAGGGGTTGCCGCCGTCATTGGCGAAACAAGCCGTGCGTGGCTCGACGGTGACAGACAGGGCACCGGCAGCACCGGCACTGTTGTCGACGACTTCGAGGGTGATACCGGCCATGTGGCCAGTCGCCGCATTGGCGGCGGCTGGGATCTGGCCGTAGCCCGCGACTTCACAGATCATGTTACCAATTCCGACCGAGACGGTGGCGCCGAGCTTGACCGCTCGCTTGCCAGGCGCTTCGTTCGACCCGTACTGACGGGAAATGACGAAAGAGTTGGAAGCCATGGATTTCTCCTAGAGTTACGCTTGCGCCTTTGCAAGCAGGGTGTCAGGGTTCAGGTTCATCGCGGCAGCAAGCTTCACAGCGGCCTCGCGGATATCAGCCGGGTTGGCTGCGCCACGGATCGAGCCGACGCGAACAGGGACGGACGCGGCTTGATCTTGCTGCGCTGCCGGGGACTCGCCGACGGTACGCTCAGCACCGGGACGCGCAATCGGGGCCACCGGGCCACCTTCGCGACGCTCACTGATGAAACGCTCAACGCGGCTCCGCTGCCAAGGCGCCGCCGAGGCAGTCTTGGTGGCGGGGTCGATACCACGCATACGGGCGGCGTCAGCGGGGGTGATGAGGCGCTCATCGAGAGCGCCCTCGATGGCTCGCTCAGTCTCGGCGCGGTCCACAACGCGAGCCGACTCGACAGCTTGCTGCTTCAGGGCGAGCAATGCGGCGCGATCGGTCTTGGCGCCCATCAGTTTCTCCTCAAGCAAGTCGGCGTCAACGCGGCCAAGCTCGGCCTTGACGACAGCGCGGAGACTGCGAGGCAGCTTGCCGACCTTGGTGGCGACCTCGGTGAATCGCTGCGCAAGGGCGCTGTTCTCGATACCGCCGAGAATGGTGAAATCCTCACCCTCCTCGTCGCGCTTCAGTCCTTCACCAAGCACTTCACACATGACACCATGTAGGGCATCGGCCATGTCGAGGGCTCGGCAAGCGTGGGCAATGTGCATCTCGCGATGCTCGTCGCCGACGTGTCCGTCGGACAGCATCCGCGCATGCAGATCGGCGTGCTCCATCGCGTGTGCGATGGCAGCGCGGTAGGCATGCTGGGCTTCGGGGGTATTCTTCATCGGGGATTCCTTGTATTCAGGATCGGTTAAGGAAAGGTAGTGCATGTGTGCGACAAGGCGACCCTTTGCCGCCTCGTCACCTTGCTGTCTCGTCGCCTCACCGTCGCCAAAGCGCTCTTCGGCGAGCATAGATTCACGAATACGCTTGACATTCGAGAAGCCCGCATCACCACCCCACAGCGCCCACGCGACAGCCTTCGGTGTCGGGCGCCCTTTGTCGTCTCGCATCGGGCCTGACTGGGCACCATGACGGGAAAAGAAGCTGTAAGCTCGCTTCACCTTCGACGGCCACCACTTGCCGGTGCTGATGAGACAACGTGCCTCAGCGACGGTGCTCGGCAGTAACCCGTCGCCGCTGTGGCCTTCCTCATGCCAGCGGAGGCCGAGTTCTAGCTGCTCTTTGGCACCTTTCGAGACACTGTAGTCGATAGACATGGCGGTTAGCCCAACGAGTATCGAAGGGACTTGAGCTGTCGAAGTCGCATCACTGCCTCGTCGAGGATGCGCCGCGCCTCACGCTGGCCGACGAAGTCTCCATACAGCGTCCGCGTGACAGCGTCGGCAGACAGGGCGCGTTGCAGGGCACGGAACGTCCATGACTGCCCACGATGCACACGTTCCGCCCGCTTCACCGTTGCGGCGTCGACAATGAGACGAGCCGATCGCTTGATTCCGTAGGCGATCTCTGCACTTGCCGACGGCGACAGCTTGAGGTTGACGAGACAGCGCAGAAGGCGATCAGCTTGTCGCTTAGCCTTACGTCCCGTCGTCTTACCGACAAGGGCACGTTCACCTTGAATCTTCAAGACACCGACGACGAGGCTGACTTCGGGGTTGTCTTGGACGCGGAACGTCTTAAACTTGACGCCGACGCCGAAGGCGTTACGCCGGAAGACATCGGCGCTGAGGACGACAAGCTCGATCATGCCGTCTTTGGGGTATGCGGTGAAGTAGGCGTAGCCGTGTTTCTGCGCCCACAGTGCCACCGTGTCAATAGTCCATGCTGACGATGGGAACAGCAGTGCATGTGGGACTACACCGATAAGCTTGTAGACATCGCCAGCTTCGACAAGCAGCGTCCCTGCCTCGGCACCGATGGCCATCTGCGGCAGCGGTTGACTGATAAGGTCGTCTACCGGCGGCGCGGCATCAACGTGGCCATTGAGCTGCTTCGTAGCCGCCCGCCATACGCGCTGTAGTCCGCCCGGCATGTCATAGGCGGCACGTTGCCACGGCGCCACCTTGTCGAACTCCTTGTAGTGCTCGGCAAGATGTGCTTTCATCTTCGCGAGGTCCCCAGTGGGGATGCCTTTCGACTGATCAATCCTCGACGCCGCCGCGACGAGACCAGCCCACACCGTCACCGGCTTGTCGTCGACAATGTCATGGTGGGGGTATTTGTAGCTACCGAAACTCTCGGGCTCTTTGTCATCGAACCACAGGAAACATCGGGCAAATTTCGCCCAGTCGATCTTCTCCTTGTCACCGCTGCCGTCTGACGACGACCACTTCTTCCATCGATCAACGGCTGCCGCCGCGTCCCATGCGGTCGTCACCGTCGGGTAGCCGGTGTGTGCAATGACGCCTCGGGTGACGAAGCGGCGCTGAGGGGGCTGGACTGGGGTAGACGTCGAGGACGAGACGAGGCTGGCCGGGACGCTTGCACTAGAGGACGAGGCAGACGAGGAGGCACTCGCCGTCTCGCCGCCGTTGTCGCCAACCGCCTCGTCGCGGACTTTCAAAGTATCATCGTCGTCGCCGAAGAAGTCATCCATTGCATCGCCACCGTAGACCTCGGTCGTCAGCAGCGTATCGACGGCGGGACCGCCGGCACCCATGACGGCGCGGTCTAGGCGTAGCGCCGCGACGATCGCGTTCGGCTGCGCGTGAAGGTTAGACAGGATGTGCGCAGGCAGGCGTCCCGACTCAAACGGCACCCATTCCCAAACCTCGATTTCCTTGTCGGGGTCACGCTTCGTCGTCGGGGTAATCATCTTCGGAACATCGAGGCGAAACGTGTGAATGCGGACGCCCTTGACGTTGGTGACGCTGCCCATCGGTTTCAGCTTGTTGGCAGTGACAATGATGCCAGACTCCTCTGCCAGCTCTCGGACGGCGCCGTCGACGGGGCTCTCGCCCGGATGCAGATGTCCACCTGGCGTCGTCCACTTACCGCTGTCTCGTCGCTTCCCCCACAGCATATGCCCCGGCGCGATGACGGCGACGCTGGCGACTTGCTTGTCGTCAGTGGTGCGGGTGATCGGCAGCGCGGCCTTAGTCGCTGTCGCCTCTGCCACAGCCTCTACCGTCGGCGTCTCGACCTTAGCCCCGCTGACGCCACCAATTTCGCGCAGCATGGCGGCAACGCGACTGCGATCAAGCTTCAACGCCCCGCGATTCGACCCGATGATGACCAGTGAGCACTCAAGCAGCTCGGTGCGCGTATAAACGGGAACCTTGTGCGTCCCGATCTGCACCGTCTCCTCTTCGAGAACATTGCAGCCGATCGACACCATGCGCAAGAAGCCGTCCTTGACCTTGCGAAAACAAGTCGCCGCCAACCCGTCGCCGTCGTCGTCGAACTCGACCTCGATGTCGAGGGCGTCGACGCTCTGATCGAAGTTCGTGACGCGGCCAATGACCACGTCCGGCGGTGGGGTCACTTCGCCGCCGCCGCTGTCGTGCATCCACAGAAAGACCGGATTGGCACGGAACGCGGTCATGTCGACACCGGCGGGCTCTATGATGGTGCCGTGGCGATCGATGTCCCTGGTGACAAGGCGAAACCATACACGCCTTTGCAACGAGGTGGCGCGTTCGAGGAGGGGTTGGCCGTATCTTTGTAGCATGGGGTAAGGTATAGGGTGAGTGGGCGGAAGATGATGGGGTTGACAAGGTGAGGTCGGCGTGGTAAAGATGATGGCAAGGAGACGAGACGACGATGGCGACGAGTAGACCGATACGAGTAGGGGAGTGGCTAACTCATCTCTCTGGCCCTCATATAGGCGGGAATTACACCGCGAAGGGTGACGAGCATACACCTAACTTTGTCCTCCAGGCGGATTTTGGCCTGGACATGTTAGGCGGGGACGAGTACCGATCCCGAGTATGCACACGAGTTTTCGGCCTTCATCCAAGTGCCACGGATTTCGCATCCCTCACCGCCACCATCACCAACAGCACCGCCCCCGGCCTCTACGTCCGCGAGGGCGACGACACGTCGAATTGGGAAGTTTACCGCGAGGTGCTTGCTCGGCGCGTCGAGGAGGCGATGGCTGCGAGACGAGGTGAGGTGGTTGAGGCTGCTGAGGTGAGTGTGGCGACGACGGTTGAGATGGTGACGAGACAAGACGACGAGATACGAGAAGGTGATGTCGTCGAGGTGGTGTCGTGTAGCGATATCCACTACACAAACAGGGGTGATATAGGTAGTGGTGGTAGAATAACTCGACGGGGCGACAATAGTGTGCAACTTGTCCGGTTTGGCAGTATGCGTCTACCCGGCGGTGGCGTCGCGGGTCTCGCCGACGTCCGCAAAGTCACCTCGTCGCCGCCAACCAACGGCTCGCCGATGCCTGATGAGGAAGCCAACAGCCCCGCCGCTGCCGCTTGGGCGGAGGTCCTGCGCATTCGCGACGAGGTCCGGCGTCAGATGTCTTCACCACTGGCCAGCGGCGGCGACGGGGCGACGATACAGCACGTCAATCCAGCTCCACCAGCCAGAAGTGTACGGCTCCAATCTCGCGACTTCACTACGGCGTCTATTACCGAGTATTTACAGTCACTTGGCGCCACACACATTCATATCAATCGAACGCTCGAAGGCGTACCCGTTATCGAAGTCACCGGACTGTCACAGCAAGCATTTGACACAGCACGCCAAAATTTACCTGCTGACGTCCAGTTGCGGGCGGCGGTCGCTGTCCCCGCAGCCGAAGCGCCAAGTCGTCTCACCGCCTATGATCGCTGGTCAAGCAACGTCCCACAGTCGTCGCCTCAACCACCGTCCCTATCACCAACGCCTCCACAGCCGTCGCGCTTCAGCCTCCTCGAAATCGACACAGATACAGACACGGACACCAAAGCCACCTCGCCTCCACAGGCCCTCAAAGCCTCTGTAGACCTCGGAGCGCTACAAGCCGAGCTACGCGCCGAGCGCGAAGCAAAGAGGGCGCTAGCAGCCGCGCAGACGCCACCGGGACGTTTCAATCTGCTTGAGTGCGACCTGCCCGCTGTCGTGACGGCAGTGCCGAAACGTCCCGTCGTCTCGTCACCGTCGCCGAAGCCCCTCAGCCCCGTCGAGACGATCACCGACCTCACCGCAGCACGATCGCCGCTTGAGCTGGCGCGGATGCTGGCGGGCCTCGACGAAGAGTTATCAACGATGATGCGGCAGCGAGAGGCAAATTGAGTTGACGAGACGGCGACGAGATGGTAGGGTGATGAGATGTCGAAACAAGCAGCAACTCCGAGTCTCTTCCTTCCAGGTCTTACACTTGTCTTCATCTACCTCAAGATGACCGGCCAGCTTGCGTGGTCGTGGTTCTGGGTACTGTCGCCACTGTTCGTTCCGTTGACGATCGCGATCATTGTTGTGCTGATCGCGGCTCTCATTGGCGGCATCATCGAGGCGCTGCGGTGAAAATCGCCATCACCGGCCACCGCCCCGACAAGCTCGGGGGCTACGATGCAAATAACCCTCTGCGCAGGCACTTACGCAACAGATTCAAAGACATACTCGTCAGCCTCGTCGCCGACGCCTTGACGTTTCGGTGGGCGAAGCCTCAAGACATCGAGGTCTATGTCGGTGGTGCCCTCGGTTTTGACACCGATGCCGCCCGCGTCTGCGTCGAGGCGGCGGTGCCCTTTGTCGTCGCCGTTCCGTTTCCGTCGCAGTGGAAACGATGGAAGCCTAGCGATCAGGCAGTGTATCGAAACATGCTTACATATGCGAAGCGTGTGGAGTACGTTTCCAAGGTAGACCCACCGTCAGCTTACCGAGAGGGCGTTGACTTCGGCGCCATCAACATGATGTACGCCCGTAACCAATACATGGTCGACAGGTGCGACATCGTCGTTGCGGCTTGGGATGGCAGTCGAGGCGGCACTGGCCACTGCGTCGAATATGCCAAGCAAAAAGGCAAAGAGATCATTGTCTTGACACCGGGACGTGTGTGTCAATATGGGCCGGACGACACAGATATACAAGGCGACAAGATGTACTACATCAATCCCCAGCCAATGAGCAACGACCTATGACCACCTACATCGAACCGTTTCTCGGCGGCGGCGCCGTCGCCTTGTCGTTGCTGCCATCGTCGCCTAAGCCTTTCCTCCGCTGGCCCGGCGGGAAGCGCAAGCTCGCCGCTGACGTTGTTTCGATGCTGGGCGACGATGTGAAGGCGGTGAGTCATCTGCTACTCACCGACATCAACGAGCCGCTGATGGCGCTGTGGCGAGCTGTTCGCGACGACCCGGAGATGTTGCTAGCCGAGCTACGCAGCCTCCCACGTAGCCCAGAGGGCTACCTCAAAGTACGTTCCGACAGCAACGCGAAGACGACCCCGGCGACGACGCTATACCTAAACCTCTTTGCTTTCAATGGTCTACAGCGAGTCAACAGCAAAGGCCATAACAACGTCCCGTGTGATGCGATGAGGCTAGCAAAGCTCGATATCGACGCGGTGGCACGGAACGTGCTAAGTGTCTCGAAGTCGCTTCGACAACTCGTCAACACCGTTGACTTCATCGCCGTCGACTTCGAGACGACAATGGCCCGTGCCTCTAGCGGCGACTTCGTCTACTGCGATCCGCCCTATATCGGGACGTTCACCGGCTACTCGGGACGCTTCGGCCCCGACGAGCACGTTAAGCTGTGGCAAGCCGCCATCACCGCGACGATGCGTGGTGCTCGCGTTGTCATCAGCAACAGCGCGGTGGCACTCCCCCTGTATGAGGGCTGGGCTCGGGATGCAGGCCTCACCCTTGATGTCAAGCATGTCACAGCTTTTCGCAGCATAGGGGCAAAGGGTGCAAGTAAGCGTACTGTGGACGAGATCATGATCAGACTCGATTCCCCTTGACAGCGCGCCGTCATCGTGCCACACTGCTCTACCACAACGAAAGAGGCAACCATGGCTCGAATCTGTCCCGCACTGCAACAGCTCCTCAACACCAAAGAGATCAGCACCCTCGAAAACTTATCGTCGACGCCGCGTCGAAAGCCGATCAAGTGGACGGTGAACGTAGGCGTTGACCGTCGTCTAGTCACCATCACCGCCACCATCGAGCGCATGAATCGTCGCATCGGCGCCGGGCTGCCGCTGTCAACGATGGCGAAGCGAGACGGCAAGCACAAGTCGGGGATGCCCGTTGTCTGGGCGGAGGCTATCGCCGCCAAGGCACCGAAAGCGCCGAAAGTGAAGGCTGTCAAAGCGCCGAAGCCGGTCAAGGTAAAGGCTCCGAAGCCCGCCGCCAAGGTAAAGGTAATGAAGACGAAGCGCGGCATCAAAGTCGCCTCGTCGACGGCGACCGCGAAGGATGCCACTGACGCTGCCAACAAGGCGGCGGGACAGACTGTCGCCTACGCCACTGCCGCCCCTGCAATGACAAAGCCGCAAGTCAACCTCGTCGTCGTCCTCGACGTGTCGATTTCGATGAGCGGTCCTCGTCGCGATGCTGCTGCCGTCCAGCTCACCCAGATGCTTGACAAATGCAAGGCTGAGTTTAGCGACGAGTCGACGATGTCGGTGATCACTTTCGACTATTCATCGTCCATTCGTGTCCAGTATGCTGGCAAGATTCAGAACTACATCTATCCGCAATGCTACGGCGGTTGCACAGCCCTCAACGACGCGGTCGCCTTCGGCGTCAAGGTCGCCTCGTCGTCGACTCTGCCGTCCCTCGTCTACGTCTTCACCGACGGCGAGGAGAATGCGTCGACTCAGAATATCGCCACCGTAAAGGACCTCGTCATCACGACCCTCGCCAAGGGCAACATCACCCTCGCCGGCATCGGGCCGAAGCCTGAAGCCCTCGTAGCCCTTGGAGTCCCGGCTGGCAATACCCTGAACTGGACCGGCAACGCTGCCGAGTTGACGTCAAAGGTGGCCCCGGCGGTGACTCGTGGCGTTGTCGCCACCGCGACGGCGATCAAGGAAGGGAAAAAGAGCCTCGCCCACTTCTTCCTCGACATCGACGCCGTCTCGTTGCAGGATGCCGCGAAAAAGTGCGTCGACGTGACGACGACGATGGAGCGACGCAACACGGTGCAGGGCGGTCTTGCCGTCCGCGAGTACATCGAGAAGCATTGTAAACTTTACACCTACGTCGACGGGGCGTACTTCTACAAGCTGGTGACGAAAGAGAAGGTGCTCAAAGATCGCCGCATTGTCATCGCCCACCGCGACGACACCACCGGCAAGCTCTACAGTGGCCCGGCGGCGCGGACGCTGCTTGGCCTCCCCGTCGACGCTGACGTCGAGGTTGAGCCCGGCAGTCTCGGCAAGTGGACGGTGTTTGTGCAGTCGGCATCGCCGACCCGCAAGACGGTGCGTGATGCGGAATTTCTTTGGGACAAGACGGCGACCGGCAACGTCAAGGCGACTTTTGAGTACAAGGCAAAGAAGGCTTAGATGAGGTGAGGCGGCGTTGGCCAACGCAGCCTCGATAGGCTCACTGATTTTCGGATTGGTGAGAGGATTGAAATATTCGCACCCCTGCCTGTTCCAGCATATACTTCACGTCGAAGTCCTTACCGGCCACCAGCCCCGCTTCTGTCAGCGACTTCACAGCCATCGACACCGCCTGCATCGCCTTCGCAGCGGCCTCGGCACCCTTAGCCGACGTCTCTTGCTGCTCGGTCACGTCGGCAGGCGCGGTCACATCCCAATAGATGTACGGTGCGAGATCCATGTCGCCGAAATTCCACAAGGCAATCCACTTGGTTAGCTGTGTCCGGAGCACGCCGTCTCGTGGCTGCCACTGTCGCAGCACCCTCGGCGACGACCCTTCAACGGGCTGAATCGTCGTCGTCAAGGCGGCGTCCCCGAAGCTAGCACCGCGTTGCTCAAGCTTGCGCCAGAAGCCATTCTCGTGGACACGGGCCTGAGCGAAGCCGCCTGTCGCCCCGGCGGAGGTCATGTTCTGGCCGAGCATTGTGATCAAGATGAGATCGCGCATACGGATGTGCGTCGACTCGAATGTCTTGAAGCCTGCGCCTTGTGCTTGCACAAGGTCAAGGTCCATGAGTTCTTCGCCGTCTCGACCACGCGCCAACGGCAAGACACCGCCGCCGCTACCGGCTCGAATCGTCTGCGCGGCGACGAGAATCTCCTCGTCTTTCCAATCAACGGGATGGAAGAATTTCAGAATGCCGCGACCGAAGCGATCCTGGAAAGCCATCGAGTCGCGGAAGTTGAAGCTGTAGCCGAGGAAGACCTCACCCAAGGTGTTGACAGCGCCTCGAAGCCAGGGCTTCAAATTCGACTGCGAGAACAGCAGCCACCGCGCATTGCCGGGGTCTACGCGGACGAGGCCCTTATTTAAAGTCTGGGCGATCAGGGCGCCCATGTCAACACTGTCAGCGTCGGCGAACTGCTGATAGTAGGTGAGCTGCGGCTGCCACGGCTTGATCGTTGGCAGCCAGACGCGGTCCTTGCCGTCTCGATACTCGTTCCAATCCAGCGCCGCCGCTGACGTACCCATCATCTCGAAGTTGCGGTGAAGGTCACGGATCGTCGACATCGGGAGGATATCGGGCAACACCTCACGGATGAAGTCGGCACAGCGACGGGCCTCACCACGTCCCGACGGCACAACCATCATCGGCGTCGTCGTGAAGGTCTGGGCAAGCATCTCGATGCAGTGTGACACCCACGGCGACGCGGCCATGTCTTCGGCAAGGATGCCGGAGGTTTGAAACTGACCTCGACGATGCTGCCCCAGCGCCGCCGACACCGACTCGACGCCCCAACCACTGATCGGATCAGGGCCACTGCTGTAGCTCCACTGTTGCATCATCCCCGACGGTGGCCCTGACGGCGGTGATTTGGTGTCAACCTCGGCGAGGGCTAGATGCTTATTCGGCTTCGGCTGTGGGATACTGATGCGTTGACGCTTGAGGCGTGGAGCTGCCGGAGCTGACGGGGCGGGGGAGGCGCGACTCGCCGCTGACACGGCTGAAGGCACAACCTTAGCCGTAGATCGTTTCGCCGTCTTGTCTTTGGCGGGCTTGCGTGTAGTGGGCATATAGGCAAGGTAAGGGGCGTTTGGGGGTTGACATCGGGACGTGTTGATGGCAAAGTGTCTTTGGAGGTAGACATGGCTTACAGGCACAATGGCATAGAGTGTGATACTCTGGATGAACTACGAGCACTTCAGGCGATGCAGGGAGTACAGTCCGCTCCACCTGGGTATAACTTCCACCCGAAATATCGGTGTAAGGAGTACACGCTAGGGCAGACAGGGCCAGGGCTGGGCTATGAGCGTTGTGGTTTTCGTGAAGGCCACTCTGGCCCGTGTGAAGCTTAGGTTGACATCGGGACATAGTGATGGCAAGATGACGGCGAGGTGATGAGATTATGAGTGAAGTAGCGAAACAGCGAGACGAGGAGCTGGCGGAATTGATTGAGCAGAGTCGACAGCGCGGTCCGATGACTTCTGAAGAACAGAGAGAACAGCGTATAAGCTGGGTTTACGGTAACTGCAAGCTCTCGAATCCAGAAGTAACCCGCGAAATGGTCGAGAACGCCGTGGATTTCGGCGCGGCGACAGCCATGACTATTCGCCCAGCTTCGGCCTACGCCGACAACGAGCCGGAGCTTGATCCTCCCACCGAGGAAGATCTCGCCGCTCGGCGAAAGTGGGCCGATCGCCACGTCGCCGTCTTGTCGGCATCGCCGTCACTGTCCGCGAGAGCGACAGCGCCCCAAGAGTCATTACGATTCCAAGGCGATCCCAACACGGTTCATTGGTGGGCCACAGGCGGCAACCTCGACCTCTCTCAAAGTACAACCGAGAGGAAGCTCGACCTCAAGCTCGACGATCCACCGCCGCCGTATCACAACCCCCTCGCCGCACTTCGCCGCGAGCGCAAAGTCAAGTCCGGCAAAGCGGCGAAACTGCTAGGCATCAGCCGTCAACGCCTTCACGTCGTCGAGCACTCGTCGAAGTCGTTGCCGTGCATGAATCGCCTGCTCGCGAAGGCTGCTGTGGTATGGCCAGTCGGCGACGAGACGACGGTGGTGACGGTGGCGAAATGAGGCTGCTACACACCGCGCAAGCAAGGCACGACATGACCATGTCAGATAAAGTAATCGTAGGTAGTATCGAAGTCATACGCCGACACGATGGCAACATCGCGATCGGGTCGGTTCATCACAGCCTGGTCCTGTGTGTTCAAAAAAACGACATTGCCGATCTGATAACAGCCCTGAAAACCATCCAAAGCGAGGTCGACTATGCCCGTAAGTAACGGTATTCCTTGGGTGCAGACGTATCTGGGGCGGCAGCTTCGCATGCCGGAGTTCAACGCTGATGCGATCAACCTCGCCGAGACGGCGACGGTGCTGTCTCGAGTCTGCCGCTTCGGAGGCCGTACCGAGGTCTTCTACAGTGTCGCCGAGCACTCGGTACGTTGTGCTGAGCTTGTGCGTGACAAGGGCTATGGCCTCTTCGAGCAATTCTATGCCCTCAACCATGAGGGTGATGAGTCGCTTCTTGGCTTCGACCCCCCGTCGCCGCTGCTGACGCTGACACCAGATCTCAAGCGGTTGAAGCTGGCTGCCCACACTGCCTACATGAACCGATACGGCCTTCCCGTCGAGATGCCTGCGATCGTCAAGATCGCTGACATGGTGATGCTCTCGACCGAGAAGCGCGACCTGATGAAGCCAGAGCCGCTGCCTTGGTATTCGATGCCAGAACCGCTACAAGCAACGATCGTGCCCTGGTCTATGCAGGAGGCTGCGGAACGCTTCACTGACCTCTGGCATGTCTTGAGCATCCATCGCAGCGCCTATCGCAAGGAGTCCCGCTAATGCCGTCTCATCTCGCCACCGCCATCACCTCGTCGTCGTGGCTGCCCCAGCAAATCACCGTCCCTGGTGATGACACCGAAGCGGGGCAGCGGTACGCGAAGACTTTCGCCAATGATTACCGAGCCAAGCTCGACTGGTCCGACAAACATGAGCTGCAAATCCTGCATCTGCTGTCGTCGTCTCGTCGAGACGCCTCCGACTACAACGTCCCGGCTGAGCCACTGTCAGTGTTCCTGGTCCGGCGCAGTGACAGCACGGGGCTCCGTCTCAACGGTGAGCGCTTCGACCTCGTCACAGACGATGGACGGCAGCGTCGACGCGACGGCGCTGTGCTCAACGAGCGGCTGCGCAAAATCGCCGTTGAGTATGAAGCCGACATCGTCAGCGGGACGTTGTACGAGGCGCTGACGCGGCCAGGCGCGGCACGACCCGCCTGGCTCACCGCCACTTTTGCCGAAGAGCTGGCGACGGGACCGTGGTTCAACACCGACGGATCAGCGTGCCTGCTAGCGTTCCGTGTCGACATCGTCAGGGAAGACCCCGACCTCGGCGACCCGGCGATTCTGCTCGACAACGTGCGCCGCAAGGAGGCGTCGATCCCTACTCCACTGCCCGCGCTGGCCAAGCAGTACACGTCTTTGCTAGGCGCTCGGCGGGGCGGCGTCGCCCTCTTCCCACACATCACCAAGCTCGCCGAGAAGATCGGCAAGTCGCCTCAGCATGTGCGTTCCGTTCTAGACTACGAGAAGCTCGACCCGGTGTTGAAAGACGCCGTCGACAAGCAGACGATCGGGCTCGGCCTCGCCGTCGTCGGGCCGGATTGCATCGCCTTCGTCACCGTCGACGGCGAGAAGAGACCGCTGCCATATGAGGCACAAGTTGCTGTCTACAAGGAGTTGTCGGCAGCGCAAGCTGTCGAGATCGTCGACGGCATCCCCGACAACAAGACGACGCGATATTTGATCATGACGATCAAGGAGCGGCTGGGCTTTGGCGGTGTCGCTAAGACGGTGACGCCGAAAGCTGTGGCTGCGGCAGCGCCGCCCGCTGGTGTGGCCCCGTCACCGCCGGGACGTGGTTGCAAAACCGCCCCGATTGCTGATGAGCCGAGCAACGCCCGTCCTCTCGGTGCAGCCCCACCATCGCCATCGAAACCCGCCGCTGTCTCGCCGCCGCAGCCGCCGTCTCGCCTCGATCAGCTTCGCACCCTCATCCACCCGACAGTGGCGGCGATTGTCGCCTTCCTCGACGGCAAGATGACGCTGGCCGCTGTCGAGGCGGCGTTGACGTTGCCGTCGGAGTTGGCGACGAAGGAGATCCTCGACTTGCTTGACGCAGCGGAGCGTGATGTAGGGGACTTGCGCACCGTTCCGGTGGGTGACTTTGAGGCTCTTCTGCTCAGCCGTGTGGCCCACACAATCACCGATCACGCCGTCGCCAAGCTGCGCGGCATCATCGCCGCCTACTCGAAGCCGTCGACTCGTCGACACGTCGACATCGGCGTGCATGTGCGTGAGATGCTGACGGAGTAGGCGAGACGGCGAGACGGCGAGATAGCGAGATGGCGGAATGGCTGTTGACTTTCGAGAGCTGATGACCTAGTATCGACAACGAGGTGACAACAAGATGATGACCCAGAAGCCCGGAAAGAAAGCCCTTCGACGTGACGCCCGCACTGCCGCTGCCATCGCGGCTGGCCGCAAGACCTTCTCGCAGCTCCGCACTGAGTATTGGCAGAATGCCTCTCAGAAGGAACGCGATGAGCGTTATCAGTTCAAGAATCCCGGCTACCGCAAGCATGGCATGATCGGCGTCAACTAACGAGGTGGCACAATGGGAACAGACATTCACAGTATCGCACAGGTATGTCGCGACGGGTCTTGGGTGACGGTGGCCATCGGTATTTATGGTGATCCGCGCAGCTACAACACTTTCGCCATGCTCGCCAATGTGCGCAATGGTAGGGGGTTTGCCGGTATCAAGACCAGCGACGGCTTCCCGTACATCCATGAGCCGCGTGGGCTTCCTGCTGACTTGAAAGAGCCGTCGCACATGAGTCTCGTCGAAGTCGAAGAATCCGGTGATAACGTCGACGGAGATGACGATGAGGAGGCGGATGATAACGACGACGACAACTCCGTTCTCATCAACAAAGATCATCTCGTCGCAGCATGGGATTGGTACGGGAACGAAGTCGCCATCGAGAGTGAGAAAGCTAGCCGGGTCCGCTATCTCAAAGAGGACTCTAGTCGGATGTGGTTAGGCGACCACAGTCACTCCTGGTGTACTCTCACCGAGTTGAGCACCTTTGTCGAAAACGTAGTCAAGCCCTACACTGTCAAGCTATGTGGTTACGTGGACGGGTGGGAGCGTCCTGCCCTGGATGCTTCTCGGCTGAGCGAAATTGTTGCAGCCTTGGAGCTTGTGCGAACTCGGTGTGGTGTGTCTGCCGATGATGTACGTTTTGTCTTCGGCTTCGACAACTAACACTTGACATCGTCTCGTCGTCGTGGCATACCCGCCGCATGATCGACGACGCGACGACGCAGCAAACCAAGCAGCCCTCACCCCAGCCCGCCTCATTCCCCGCCTTCATCACAGCATCCGGCATCGACCGCTTCCTCGCCTGCCCCGCCTCCGCGCTTTTGACATGGACCCTGCGCAAAACGTCGCAGGCCGCGCTACAAGGCACCCTAGAGCACGAGGCCAGGTTGCAGGACGGCAAGCTGCCCCCTCGCGTCCTAGCGTGGTTTGGAAGCCAACCGCGCTATGAGGTGGCGTTGGCGGCAGACCTTGTCGTTGATCATACCCAAGCCCCACTCACCGCTCGCTTCCTCGGTGAGAACATCGGGCGCAACTACCCGCGCTTCCCTGGTGATCGCTGGCTCGCTGGCGCAAGCGATACACTGCTGTCGACCGAGGACACTCTATCTATAGGCGACCTCAAGACGGGACGTGGTCAAGCCGCCGGATCACTACCTCGTCCTCGCGAATCCGGCCAGCTCCTCGGCCTCGCCTACATGGCGTGTCTTGTACGGATGCGGCGCAGCCCACCGCCCCGCCGCATCCGCCTCATGTTCTGGCTCACCGCCGACAATGAGGAGGACATCATCGACGATGAGGTGACATGGGACTACATCGTCTCGTGGGCGACTCGGCTTCGAGACAAGGTGATGACGGCGACTGCGACGAGACTGTCGCCCGGTGCGTACTGCGGGCACTGTAGCAGCTTCGACTCATGCCCGGCGCAGGGCGGGGCGCTCCGCCGTCTCGCTGACGCGACGGGACGCCTATGCTCGGCTGAGGCCCTTGGCCCCGTAGAGCTAGGCGCGGCATGGCGTGACCTTGAAGCTGCGGAACGTATCTGCGCGACGGCGAGGGCTGCGCTGCTTACCCGCGTCGAGGCTGGCGCTGTCGCCACTGTCGATAACGGCCACGCATTGAAACTGATACGCGGCTCAACATCGCGAGTGCGTACTGACATCGCCGCTGAGGTGCTCGGTGATCGTTTCTACGAGGCGGCGACTGTGACTGTTTCACAGGAAGCGATCAAGCGGGTCGGCGGTGAGGCCGCGTTGACAGCGGTGCGGGAGGCTGGCGGCATCGAGATGGCGCCGAAGGCACCTCATCTGAGGGCGGTGAAGGTGGTTGGGAAGTAGGTGAGGTGGTGGCGAGGCGAGAACTGTATTCACTGGTGTCAACAGTACATCATCCACAAGCCAACCGGGTTGAGCAAAGGTGGATACATGCACACATCCGCGATATGGCGTCATGTCCACACACGTCCCGTCTGATTGCAGTACCATCAAAGGTGGTTCATCGGAGTACAAGTCCATCGTCGTCTCCTTGTCGTCGTCTCGTTGTCTAAGCGTAGCACTCAGCCTCAACCTCCGCGTCCTCGACCACATCGTCACAGTACGCACACAGCCCCGTCTCGCCGTCGACGCAGCCGCCGCACACACGGCGACCGCAGCGGCACTTCCCAACGGCTTTCGAGTTGCAGCTCACACACATCTCGGTGTGGTCGTGGGTGACGTGCCGTAGCTCTTTATACTCCGGCTTCGGACTCGACGTCGAGGCTGGGACGTCATCGCTGTCGATGTCCTCGTCATCGCCGCTTGCTTCGACCTCAGCAAGAAACGCCAAAGTCTCGTCGTCGACAGTGACGCAGGCCACCTTCGGCGCGTAGGCGCGGACGCAACGGGACGTGCAGTAGGCCCCTGAGCCGATGATGGTGGCGCCGCAGGGGCAGCGCGACTGTAACGACAAGTCGGCGTCGAGGCAGCGAGGGCAGAAGACCTTGTTGGTGGTCGGGACGTTGCAGTCCAGGCACGGTGCCATTCCGAGGGGGAGGCCTGTCTCGGCGTCAAGGACGTCATCAGCGTTGACGGTGGCCCCTGTGATAGTGCTGCGAGGATCGTGAATCACGATGTCGATGCAGCAACCACCAGCGATCTTGCGTAGGGTGCTGAAAATTGGTGTGACACTCAGGCCGTGGTTCGTATACTTGGTCATCGTCGTCTCCTATGCGTCAACACCAATGCACGTCCCGTGCCAAGTGTCAACAGACGGGGGCGACATGACAATCAGGCTTTCGTGGTGCAAAAACGCCACAGTCAAGTGTGGCGAAAATGCGTCAGCGACGAGACGACGGTGTGGCGGAATGGTAACAGCGGCGAGACAGTGACAGCGGTGAGGCTACCGCAACGACCAGTCGACATCGCCTCGTCGACGCCAGCGCAGCACCTCGTTGGCCTTGCTGAAGGGTCGACTTCCCTTCAGCGGGTTTGGCGTTGCGCCGCGTGCGGCGGGGTGGGCGCTGTAGGTTGCCGTGGATACCCTAGCATCCGGGTCTAGTTCTGTCCAAGGGAAGTCCCGATCAGCGTTGATCCAGAAACTATCTGCAACGTCGCGGAACGTCTGCATTGCAACGCCCCCCCAGAGAATAAAGTGCGGTGATCGGTTCTCGATGAGAAACCGCAGACATGCAGCCGTGAACCGCGACCAGTTCTGCATATACACGCCAGGCGTCCCGTGCTGCACCGTCAACGCCGTGTTCAGCAGCAACACACCTTGCTTCGCCCACGCATCGAGGCTGCCTCGCCAAGTCGACGCCACCTCGAAGCCGTCGTCTTTGACCTCGGCGACGATGCGCTGAAGTGAGAGTGGTAGGCGCTTCGCCCTACTCGCCGAGAACGCCAACCCGTCAGCCTCACCGTTGAAGTACGGATCTTGCCCCAAGATGACGACGCGGACATCTTGGAGTGGCGTCAAGTCGAAGGCGCGGAAGACGTCTTGATCTGACGGGTAGACAGCGACGCCGAGACTGCGGGTGTAGGCGATCCAGTTGCGGATGCGGGGGATGTCTTGGGTTGCGAAGAAGTCTTGCCAGGTGGTCGTCATCTTGACTCCGCTATAGGTTGCTGGTTTTTCGCAGCACTCCGTCACTGCCAACCCATCCAGCAGTCGAAGTCGCATATTTGTCTACACGCACGCCGACTGCATACAGTAGTTCCAGGTCAGCTTCACTCTCTCGGTAGTAGTTGCCCTTGCTGTCGAGGGCATGAGCGTCAGCCCGATCAACACGTTCAGCGAGATAGGGTCTAAAAATCAAAGTCTTGTCTAGGCCCCGCTTCGACAGCCACTCGGCAAAGGCCGTAGCAGCTTCAGCCTTACTTGGACGCCACGGGCCATCAAGCTGCCGTTGGCGTGAGTTTGGGTAACATACAGCTTTGATTGAAAACTTGTTTTTGCGTGGTCCCCGTCCCGTCACCATCGTCTCGTCCTCCTCGTCTAGCCCCTCTCTACTGCCACAGCCCCAAGAAAAAATCAACTACTACCCACTTTTTCCTTGCGCCGCATACGGGCCTACACTATTCTCTTGTTCAGGTAACACTTAACCCCATGCTAGGTCTGTAGACCCTAGCCCAGACACCCTAGCCCAGAGACCCTGGCCCAAATACCACAGCCCAGACACACCATGACCCGACGAATCGCACCCAAGACTACATCTCCCAAAGCACTCAAGGCGCAACAGGAACGCAAAGAAGCGCTCCTCAACGTGCTGCGCATCAGAGGCGCCCCGTTTAACCGCAAAGACCTTGCCATTAAAGACCCTACGACGTTTAGGCACCTCACCAAGGGTGCCTACGCACGGGCAGCGGAACGCTACCTGGCGACACACAATGAGTTCTTTTGGAAGGAAGCCGACGCAGTGGCGGCGCGGCACATCCCCAAGGAAGACCTCTATCAGGCCGCCTACATCGGCGGTCTTCTCGCCCTCGACAAGTTCGACGAAAGCCTCATCCACAGCGGCAAGGTGACGTCGTTCCTCAGCTACGCGCACTGGTGGGTGCGGTGTGAGATCGGTCGGTTGTTGGATGAAGAATCGCTGGTGCGCGTCCCGACGGCGGCACGCAAGTCGGCGCAGCTCGTCCGTGAGACAATGATCAGCCTCATCAGCGCCAGGGTCGCCTCGTTGCCGGAAGATCTCACCGACGAGGCCATCGTCGCCGCGTTGCCGCCAAAGTCGGGGCTATCGGCTGAGAAGGTGTCGCGACTGCGGCGCATCTATCTAGGCAACGATCATGTCGATGCTACGTTCCCTCAGGTTGTCGAGGACGACGATCCGCAGGGGGCCTTGCTGCTTCAGGCAATCGCTGACACTGAGGCTGAGGTCGATGACGACTCGGTGCGTAAGCAGCAGACTGAGGTCGTCTTCGCCGCCGTCGCATCGCTGTCTCCACGTCAGCGCAGGCTCGTCTTGGAGACGTACGGACTTCCACTTGACGACGAGGCGAAGGCAGCGGTAGTGCCTACCGGGGTGCTGCGCGACGCCGCGCTGAAGGCGGCGTTGGGGCGACTGCGAGGCGAGTTGGAGGCGTGACGGCGCGGCGTAGGGGGTGGCGGTGTCACACCTTGCTTTTTGCTTCGCGGCGATCGGTGTATCTACCCGACCGTTCGCGCACCCGAAAACGGGTGTTGTCAAAAATCCAAACGACTAGCCACCTTGGGCAGAGTGTCGGGAAGTCCGTCCTCGCAGAGCGGTACCGCTTGATCTTCTGTTGCCGTCCCATCATCACACCTTCTTCCGCATCGTCTCGACGTATTGAATGCCATCATCGCGCATCTTGGCCTCATAGTCAAGCCAAAGCGACGGCTCGACAACGGCCAGCGTAAGAAACAGACGCCACGCAAGCACGGCGATCTCGGCATCGGCCCAAGGTGACGACCGCTGGTCGATGATGCCACGCCATGCGCGGACGTTACCGGTCAGCAGCAGCACCGTCTCCGTCTCGTTGGGAAGTGATCGCCGCGCCGTCTGTCGCACCGCTTTACGCTGCGCGGTCGTAGGCTTGCCGACGATGCCGGCCTCGCGAAGTAGCAGGGCCTCGCGCTGTGTGTATTCCTCACGGGCAGCGTCGATGAAGTTGCGAAAACGTGCCATCAGCTCCGGCGACGATGCCGTCGCCTTGTCAGCGACAAAGCGCAGATGCTTGCCAGGAACGTACCGCTGACTTAGCTGCGACGGTGATGCGTGCCGATGTCGAATCAGCTCATGCGTCAGCGCCCGCGAAACACCGTAGATCAGAAGGCTGTAGGTGGCATGCTCAAGCACTGACCCGTGACCGCTGTCGATGATGTGGTCAATGTAGGTCAGGTGGTCGGCGTTCTTGGTACGCTCCTCGCCGAGGCTGAGATAGCAGAGCTGACCACCAAACTTGATCAGTGCCTCGCCGTCGCCCATGTCGACGGGACGTCTACGCTCGTCATCGAGGTAGCTGTCGCCGAAGCCGTAGCCTCGCAGAAAGCCCTCGGCATTGAGCAGAGACGTGTTCGGCTGTGCCATGAGGGCAACGCCCGGCTCCGTGAGAAAGCGTGTCCCGTTGTCGGTAGTGTAGACTTTCGGGTCGATGGCGATGCGATTGCGAGACGGTTTCTCGGCTTGGTAAAGCTGTGCGATGCGTTCCGGTGTCATCTCGTCACCCTCTCGCCGTCGACAAGACGGCGTCAATGAGTCTGTGTGCGGCATTCTCGAAAGCTGCCGTCGCTACGGGGATCATCGAGGCATTGCCGTTGACTGGGAAAGCATTCTTGACGATGAGATGATAGGGGTTATAACCACACCCCCACGAATGCCCCTTTCGCCAAGCCGCCGTCACCATCCCCGCCATTGCCTCCGTTTCGTGGCCGTCCCAGACAACCCCATCGCGGACAACGAGCACCAGCGTCGCGCCGAGGTCTAGCAACGCCTTCGCCTCGTTAGCACGGCGCATGTCGGTGACAATGTGCAGAGGCTTGTGGGTTGGCGTATATAGCTTCGCCGCCGTCTCGAAGCTGTCGATACTTCGCGTCAGCAGCTTCGTCCAGTGATCAGCGTCGACGCCGCGCATGGCCTCGCCGACGTTGATAAGCATCTGACGGCGGGTGATGCCCCACGCGGGGTGAATCACGTCTTTGAGGGTGTCATCACTGAACTCGGCGACCGGGACGTCATAGGCTGCGGCGGCAGCTCGCCGCAGCGGCTCAGCGAAGGCGATCCGGTGTGTTGTGAGGTTTGGCCGTGACTTGGCGACGGCGGCGAGGATACCGGCGAAGGTGTCCTTGCCGGAACGCTTTAGGCCGCCGAGGGCGATGATAAGAGGACGAGACGGCGACGCGGGCATCACCGTTCTCTCCGCCCCATCGCCGCCCTCATCTCACGCAGCGATTGCCGAGGCTGCGTCGTCACAGCCCTGGGGGCGGGTGCGACAGGGACGTCGTCGCTTTTGAGCGACGTCTCGGGGGGAGACAAGCGACGTACAAGCGAGTCCACGTAAGCCGATAACTCAGCACCCTCGAAAGTGACTTGCGTCTCCGCGATCTCGACGTGGTTTTTGATGATCCCTTCGATATCACCGAAGGATACGTGATCGCGTAGTAGTATGTAAAGAAAGGACTTGAGCTTGCTCGTCATTTCAGCTCCAAAGAAAAGAAAGGTTTCGTCCAGTCGCCGTCGTCTCGTCGCATCTGCGTCCACTTGACGCTAGCCTCATCAACATGGCGCTGTCGCCAGATTTTCTCATCGTCGGCGCCCACGTAGCTCTCCAGGTAATACACTTCGCGACAGCCTCGGGCAATCAGGTCTTGCGTGCATCGCACGCATGGCTCATGTGTCACATAGCACTTTGCCACAACGCCTTGGCTGTAGTCAAGTGCTGATCGCTCCGCGTGCCGCGTTCGTAGGCACCGCTTCCCCGGCCCGCACGTCTCGTCGTCACAGTGCTGCCGCCCAGGTAGCGCCCCGTTATAGCCGGTGCCGAGGACGCGGCCATCGTCGCCAAGCAGGACGCAGCCGACTTGAAGTCGTCGACAAGTCGACAGCGACGAGATGGCGACGGCGACGGTCATGTAGATGTGGTTTTTGAGGGCGAGGCGGGGCTGGAGTGGCGGCGGCGAGACGACGGGGCGAGGGGAGAGCAAACCCCCAACATCAGAGTGAGACGTATCACAATACAAACAAGGGCCTACGCCATCCACAAGGCTGTCGTCGTGGACATAGCCGGTATCGTTGCAAGCGAGGCAGATCATCGTGATCCTTCCGGCCTCTTGGAGGGCGTCGAGCCCAGCGGCGGCCTCTCGCCCAATCGAAGCATCGCTGCCGCACAGGTCTGCTCAAGTGTCGGATGAATCTCGACACCGTTGATGTGGGCATGATATCGCTCTTGCCCGGATCGGAAGGCATCTTGAGGCATGCCCATCACCAGCTTGCGGCGACCTTCGTGTGTGGCGATAGCGCGACTCGCCTCGGATCGCGTTGACAATCCGGTCCACTTGCGTTCGTCGTCGAACGGCGTATAGGCAGCCCAAATCAAAAGCACCGTCGAGTGATCAATGCCCGCCGTCTCCCAGGCCATTATACGTTCCGACGAGCGGGACATGCCTGGAATCGACGACGCCTCGCCATCATCGAAACGGGATTTGTCGAAGACCCCCGAGCTGAACTCAGGAATGACGATGCGACCGCGAAAACCAGCATTGCGCAGAAGGAAGATCGCCTCGGGCCGCCACAACGACTCACTCGACGGGCCTGCGAGAAATACAGAGGGGACGGGAGACTCTGGTAGTGGTGGTAGATCGTAGGTATACGGGGCCATCGAGCGCCCCCGTATGACAGGGTACTTACCTTCATGATATAGCGCACTTGCCAAGTGACGATACAGCTCACTTGCCGAGTGATCGATCCATTGAAGGTTGACCGTTCCACAACACTCACAGCGATCCAATTCCATCTAAACACCTCTACCATCACCCTATTATCATCGCCTCGCCGTTGTCAAGTCCTTTCCACGCCCTACCCACAGCGCCCAAGCTTACCTTGCCCTATGATCAGGCCTCTACCGCCGCCACGTCGCCATCGCCCCCTTGCCCAAGCAGCACCGCCACAGCCCGCGCCAACTCTAGCCCACCCGCCCGTCAGTGAGGGCATCGACGCGGTGACGGCGTGGGTCAACCAAGTCAACCTCGCCCAGATGTCGGCGCAGGACAAGTCGAAGAAAGCAGTCGCGCTACAAGCCCTCATCACGGCCTTTGGCCGTGTGCGTACCGTGGCCAAAGACATCGAGCTTCTGCTGCGGGCGCGTGAGCAACGGGACGCTGTCCCCGCCAATGTCGCCGCCGCGCCGTCACCGCCAGCGGACACGCTAGCGCTACCGCTGTGGCACGCTTTCGAGCTGGCCCGGCTGATCAAGCTGGTCGCCGACGCCGCCGAGCTTGCTGCCGACGACGTGAAGGCGCTACAGAAGCGAATCAAGCATCACGTCGCGGGCGTCACCGTCCGCGACACCGGGGCCGTCGACGAGTTCAAGCGACGGCATCGAATCAGCAACATCGCCGACGCGGTGGCAACGTATGAGCAAGTTCAAGCCCAGCTCGCCGAGGAGGCGTTGACGGAACGTGATGCGGTCGAGGCTCGCGATGACCTGATCGCCTTCGGCAAGTTCATGTCCTCGGAGTTCACCGACCCGTGGCACATTCAGGTCATCGCCGATGCACTGATGCGTGTCGAGCGTGGTGAGGTGAAGGGGCTGATTTTAAACATTCCCCCGCGCCACGGCAAAACTTTTTTGGCTTCTATACTCTTTGGCGCTTGGTTCTGCGGTCGCCACCCTGACCGGGACGTGATCGTTGGCTGTCTATCTACTGATTTCGCCGAGAAGAATATCGGCGGTCCTGTGCGCGACATGATCGCGTCGCCCGAGTTTCGCCGGGTCTTCCCTGGCATCAACCTGACTGCGGACTCGACAGCGAAAGGCGCTTTCACCGTCTTCGACGAGAATGGCACGTCGAGACAGAGGAAAGGTAGGTTTGCTGCCCACGGTAGGGGTAAAGCGCCGACAGGTAAGGGTGCATCGCTTTTGGTCCTCGATGACTTCATAAGTGAGGATGACGCCTACAGCCATACGGAGCGAGCACACCTTTTTGAAGACATTTTTCGATTCCGAAACCGTCTAGCACCGGACGGTGCTTGGATCGTGATCAATACGCGCTACCACGAGGATGATGTTGTCGGGACGGTGCTGCGCCGCTACGGTCACGATCGCAAGTGGGAGGTCGTCTCGCTTCCGGTGTTTGCTGAACAGGATGAGACGTGGCACGCTACACGCCCGGCGACCAAATTCCAAGCGGGGCGGGCAGCCACTTTCCACCGCAAAGCTGGCGAGATCCTGTGGCCTCGCTGGGAAAAGGATATGGTCAGCATGCGGGAAAGCCTCTCCAAAGAGGCCCCTCACATCTGGTCCGGCCAGTACATGTGCCGTCCCGTCCCCGCCAGCGGCGCCATGGTCGACATCGCGTGGTTTCGTCGATACGATTTCGCAGAGGTGGCGGCGATTCGTAAACGTGCCGCCCGCGTCGTCGTCAGCGTCGATACCGGCGGGACTAGGTTGCGGCAGTTGTCGGCATCATCAGCACGCACCGCCGCCTCGGTGTGGGCCGAGATGGAGGACGGCAAGGTGTATTTGCTCGACGTCCGCGCCGAGGCGTGGGCATATTTCGACATGATTCAGGCGATCAAGGACATATGCAACGACTGGAAACCGACGGAGCTACTCATCGAAAACAAGGCGGCGGGGCTTGAGCTGATCGCCGACCTTCGCGAGGACGCGCGGTGGGTGCGGACGCCGATCACCTCAATCGACCCGATCGGCAGCAAAGAGACGCGCATGTCCGTCGCCTCGCCGCCAATACGTGCCGGTCACGTCTACGTCCCGGCGACCGGGACGTGTGCTGACGTGCGTGACCCGTCGCGGCCTCCGCTGTGGGTCGTCGACTACCTCAATGAGATGCAGCACTTCCCGATGTCGAGTCGGCGAGATCAGGTTGACACGACGAGTCAGTTCTTGAACTGGCGACGAGAGCATCCGATCTATCTTGTGGGTGTCAGCATTACACCTAACAGTGAGGCCAAGAAAGCCTTCTTGGGTCAGCTTGGCGGGCCTTGGGGACGAGGCGGCGGGATGGCGAGGGGGCGGTAGCGGCGAGGCGATGGAGAGGCGAGGCTACATGGTAGCGAGACGGGGGCGAGCCCCCCTTTCGTTACGCTACGTGAAGCGCCTGCACGTACAGCTCGGCGCCGGGGAAGTCTCCGCCGGTCGAAGCCTTCGACACCCGCAGCGTCCCACCAGCCGAGATCTCTTGCTGCGCGTCGTCAATGCTGGTGAAGCGGACGAGTGCTTTGTCGAGCGACGCGGCCACGTCGAGGGCCTCAGTGATCGCCGTCGCGCCGTTCTTGACGGTGACGAGACAGCCAGCCGTGCCAGCGCCCTTCATCACGAGCCATGCGTCGGTGACGCGGATCTTCGGGGTGACGGTGATGTCCCGGTCGCCGTTGGCCCCTGCGGTCAGGGTCAGCCGGAACATGATGGGGACGCCGCCCTGTACCGCCGCGTCAGCCACGGTCGGAGGAGACAGCACCCCCGTCGCATTGACGACGCCGGGGAGGTTGAGGGTCTGGCCGGTGCGCCCAATCGTCCCCGTCGTCGCATTGGTGGCGCCGATGGAGTACGTCGAGGCGTTGTCGACGGTGATGGTGCCGGTGCCGCTGGTGGAAAGCGAGAAGTTCTTGTTGGCGGCGCCAGCCCAGCTAATGCTGCCCGTCGGCATCGTCATGTCGCCGGTCATCGAACCGAGAGTTACGGCACCGCTGCCCGCTGCGCCCACCAGAGACTTGTTGGCGGCGAGGGTGACGGCGGTCGCCGAGGTCGCGCCGACATCAGCGACGGTGGTGCCGTTGACAGCGAGGTTGATTCCCGCGAAGCCGGACAGGTTCAGTGCGCCAGCAGAGGTCGACCACGTCGAGGCCGCGCCAGCGGTAATGGTGATCGCCGCCGCCGACGAGGTGATGCCGATGGCAGCCGCGCCGCCGCCGATGGTTGCCGCGCCCGTGGAAGTCTTGAACGTCCCGGTGCTGCCGCTGAGGTCGAAGTTGCCTGAGGCCGAAGTCGCGCCGTTGATCACGGGTGCCGTCAGGGTTTTGGTCGTCAGCGTCTGGGCGGCAGTGCGGAGGACGAAGGTGTCACCGTTCACAGCCGGGACGCTGTTCTGATTGCCGCTGGTCGCACCGAAGGTGCCGCAGAATACACCAGGCGTCACGCTGCCAACAGTGCCGGGGGACGAGAGCAGATCATCACCACCGCCCGAGAGGTGGCTCGCCGCGTGAGCCACAAGCGCCGTCGAGGTCGCCGGGTCGACAAGGGACGACAGGTAAACGAGACAGGCCGAGCTGCCGGAACGCAGAATGACGTGATACAGCGTAGGCGCTGCATCGTTGTCGAAGTCGAGCGCACCGACACCGTCGTCGATGTCTGCCGTGGTGCTGCCAACGATCAGCTCGCCACCATCGACGAAGCCCCAAGCGCCGCCCTCATAGCGCTTGATCAGGTTCAGCGTCGCCGCGCCGCTGCCGGTGAGGGCGGCGGTGAGACGACCACGAATGTTGGACAGAGACAGCGTCCCGGCGGGGGTACTGCCGTCAGCCGGAAGTGACGTGAGCGGAGTGACAAGAGCCATGTGGGCCTACCTCGGAGTTTGGGTTTTGAGGTAAGGTAGGCTAGGGTGGTGGTATGGTGATCATACCTCGTCGTCTCATTGTCACTATCACCTCGTCTGGGCAGTCGCCGTACTCAATGACTCTGCCGACAAGCAGGCTACCCCGTCGACGACGGGTCGAGACTGTGGCTGGGTCGTCTGTCGTGTAGACCTTGTCACCGAGTTGAGGACGAGGCGGTGATGACAAGAAGATGGCGGTGGTCATGGACGCACGTTGGCTAGGGCTATCATGCCCGCCACGAGCTGAGCTGCGCGAAGCGATTTCCGCTTCTCTTGCCTCAACGCCTCGGCGAAGGCGGCGTCATCGCGGTACCGCATTGCGGTCGCCACATAGACCCAACAGGTCGCCGCATTGACCATGAAGTCGCGATCTTGCGCGGCAGCAATGCGACGTTCTCGACGATCTGATTTCTTGCCCATCTCAGCGTCTCGCCTTCGACGAAGGGACGCAGAGACAGCCAGCCTCCACCCACTTCGCCTCGAAGTCTGGCGGGCACTCTTTCGTCGTCGCGCAGGCGGTGTCGGCGCCGTGTTGACGGGCAAGCGAGATGGCACCGATATGGTCGGCGACGACAGCAATGGAAAGGAACAGCCACAGCAAGACTTCGATCAGCTTCGACATGCCGCCATCTTGCCTGATCGCCATCGTCTTGTCAACTGCGTTCCGTTACTATCACACTCACACACCATAGCCCACATCAGCACACCACCATCAACCCCACCTCCCACACCCATCCCGCATCCAGCCCACACGCACCTACCTACACAGAAAATTGGTCGGATGATCATACCGTATGCTATAACCCCCCTATATATATTATATAAAACCAGTGTGATCCTTTTTTACAGTTTTAGAGATCATATTAGGCCAAAAACGAAAAAGGCCCGTGTCTGCGGAGGAGCAAACTCTCGTTTTCTCCTACACACCTACACAAGCCTTGAAATCATTGGCGAAAGTCCCTACACAGCACCCTGCACCGATGCTGCACAACCTATCTTAAGTTGCGGGGATCATTGCCATTGGTGGAAGGTAGTCGACGGGGACGACGATGTCAAGTGGTTGGTTGACTTTTTGAGAGTGCTGCGGTAGAGTGAGAAATGAAAGAGAGGTACTACATGTCGGATTTGCGATGGTGGGTCGAGCACGGTGATGCTGTTGAGGCATTGAAGGCACTACCAGACGGCAGCGTCGACGCTTTGGTGACAGACCCACCTGCCGGTATTGGCTTCATGGGCAAGGAGTGGGACGACTTCCGTCGGGCTAGAAACCCCGCTGACGCTGGGCGGGATTCGGTCCACGGCAGGTTTTCGCGCAGCGGCCCTGAGTATGGACGACGGGACAGGCAACACTTTATCGCCTGGCTCGCGGACATCCTCACTGAGTGCCGCAGGGCGATGAAGCCTGGTGCATATGGGTGGGTGTGGGCGATACCCCGCACTGCGCATTGGACGGCAACGGCATGTGAGGACGCGGGGTTTGCTGTTCGAGACGTACTTGTGCATGTATTTGGGACGGGTTTCCCGAAGTCGCGATCACTACTGAAGCCCGCTGCGGAGCACTGGATCTTGATCAAGGCACCTGGGGAGCTACAGGAGTTGAGGATCAATGAGAATCGGATTGCAGGCGTTCCACGCACCGCGCACGCAGATAGCCCAAGGGGCTGGCAAGATAGTGCGACCACACCAGAGGTTTCGGGCCGTTGGCCCGCTAATTTCACCCTTAGCCATAACGACGACTGCGCCGACACTTGCACCGACGACTGCACGGTAAAGATGCTCGACGAACAGAGCGAGGGTAAGATGCACAGCGCGGGTGCCGCACGGGATGGATCAACAGCCATCATAGCCGATACCTATGCAGCAAGTGGGTACATGCTCCCACCTAACAGGAACATGCGCCGCCTCGGTGACTCCGGCGGGGCTTCCCGCTTCTTCTACCAAGCCAAACCATCAACACGAGAGCGCCGCCAAGGACTCACTGACGGCACACGTAACACCCACACCACCGTCAAGTCGATATCGCTGATGCGTCATCTCGTCAGCCTCGTCGCCGCGCCGGGGGCTACCATCCTCGACCCCTTCACCGGCTCGGGCTCAACAGGCATCGCCGCGCTAGCCGAAGATTGCCGTTTCATCGGCATCGAGAAAGAGGCTGAGTACGTCGAGATCGCGAGGCAGCGCATTGCCGCTGAGGCTGCAAAGACATAGTCTCGCCGTCACCTCGCCGCTACCTTACCCCATGCCCCACAGCACCAACGACCAACAAATCCTAGCCCTGTCGCGTGCTGGTGTCGCGCCATCCGTCATCTACGAGGCCCTTTGGCCCGGCAGCAAGCCGTTTCCCTACACGCAACTACTCAGCCTTATTCGCACCCTCGAAATCGCTGACGCGACGGCGATGCCAGAGGAGACACTGCCTACGGACCTCGAAGAGGTTGTAGGGCAACTCATGGAGTCTCGTGTGCGCATCATGGAGACGATACGTTCCGGTGGCGACCTAGACGCAGAGGGCGGCTTCGACGCGACAGCGCATCAGGCACTTGTCAGGAATGCTGAAGCTGTCCTCAAGTTCCAGTCAGCGCGGCAGTCGCGTCAGGAGCACCTGCTCAACCTCCGCGCAGCTCAGGAGCGGGCCAGAATCGAACTGGGAAGGCTCTACGAGGCCGGAGACGATGCTGGTAGTAACTAGGTGGCGGGGTGGAGGTGGCGCGGCTTGTGGGGCGTTTGGGTGCGAAAGTGAGCGGCGGTCGATTTGAGATTGACAAGACGGTGAGGCGATGATAGGGTGATGACGAAAGTGAGGTGACGAGATGAAAGCGCACGAGGTTTATCGACAGATTCGAGAGGAGGCTGAAGAAGTAAAGGAAGCAATTCATGCTATTTTGGCTATTCGAGGAGACAAGTCCCGATGGACTGCCGACGATCTGATTGATCTTCTGAGCCGCGACAGCGGCCTTCTCCTCGTCGAGGCAGACATCGAGAAAGATAATCGCCGACATGTCAAGGTTCTCTACAAGGACTACTGCGCCCTCCGCGACGAGCTAATTGCGTTGCTGGCGGCGGAGATGATGCCTAGCGATATCCCCCCGACGGAGCCTCGCCTGTGAACACGATACTCAACAGCCTCCTCGCAACCCTCAAAGGCAACGACCCCGCAGCTTGGTGCGTCGCCGCTATGTCGTTGCTGTCACACATCTGCATACGCAACCAAGTGACTCGCGAGGAGTTCACGACGATGTGTCAACACGCTTTCGACGACGCCGACAAGGCGATCAGTCCGTTCAAGCCGAACTAAAGGAGACTACTATGTGCGACATCAGCCTAGAGCTCTGCTCACTGTGGTCTGAAGTGCCCCACAAAGCGCGAAAGGTACATACCTGCTCATCGTGTCGTGGTCACATCGACAAGGGCAACACCTACACCAGACACTTCTCTAAGTTTGAAGGCGACATTACCTCTGAGAAGCTGTGTGCGCCCTGTCAAGTGGCCCGTGCTCGTTTCACTGAGGCCCATGGCGATCTGACACCAACGCCAAGCGGTTTCGCGAACATGCTTGAGGACTGCGTCGTCGACGGCATTGACGACGAGTGGTCGTCGGTGTTGTCTGCAATGCGGCAGCGACGGGATGCCGCAAGGGTGACGAGACAGCTTGTCTTCGACGGGGCGTAGACAAGACGGCAGCGAGACAGCCTCACGCACCTTACCCTACTACATGACCGCTACCCCCTATCTAGCCCTCGCCAACCCCACAATCGAGACAGTCGCCACACACCTCGAAAACCACACAACGACCTGGCTCATTCTCACCGCCGCCCTAGGCCCCATCGTCGCCATCGCGTTGGCAGTCTTCGCCGTCGTTAAGTGGTTCATCCCACTCTACAAAGACGAGTCGGCAGCGTCCCGTCTGCATCTTGCTGAGGTCCTGACGGCGACGCGAAAAGACGCCAGCGAAGACCTCAAGGCGACCCGTGATGCGTCTCGAGATCAGAACGCGGCGATCGTCGATCGCATCGGCAATCGCGTCGATGAGACGCATCGACAAGTCGGCGACATTCACAGCATCGTCAAGGCGTTGGCGATGCGTGCCGGGACGGTTGCAGTAGTGCTTTGGCTGCTGCTTGGCCTCAGCGCCGGGGCTTCGGTCGGTATTGTTTGGCGAGTGCTGCGAGGCCACCCAATCAACGTCCCGGCGATGGCGCGGCCAACGACTGTGCCATCACCACCGACAACGCAACACGATTGCAGCGAGATCGGTGGCTGCGAGGCGCCGCAATACTGCTGCGCCCACAACGGCTGCTGCCGAAACGCACATGGTGAGGATAGCTATGCGTCGGTGCCGCACAGCCTGCGACTGGGGCAACGAGACTACGGCGACGCTGTGTTTCCGGCGAGGCGATGGGAGGGGTGAGGTTGGGGCTGGGGCGACGACGAGACGGGTGATGTGGCTGAGGAGACGAACTGCTGCTTGATTGTAGCTAGTGCGGACTTTTCGTCTGGATGGCCTTCGCGCACACGTTCAAAGTCCTGACCATAGAAAATCGACTCATAAGGGGGTTTGCCTTTGTTGTAAGGCAGGTAGTCTAAGTTTTTAACTACTTGCCCTACATGTATGGTATCGACATATATATCCCAAATGACCCAGACGATCTGAAGATCGTGTGTTATGTGGTAGAAATGAGGTATTTTTCGTAAGTTCATACGCAAGCCTCATTGAGAAGTCGTCGCCACTCTCTCGCCAACACCAGCCATAGGAAAGCGTTCTGCATCGTCATCTCGTTGTAAGTGTCGGAGTGATAGAGGAAGTGGTGTACCCACCTATCAGCACGTAGCGAAGGATCACTGGTGAGCGCGATAAACATCCCCGGAACGTATATGTCTGCCTTCGATTCCATGTTCTGAGCCTACCACGCCACCTCGCCGTTGTCAACTCATCACCCACCGCCTCGTCGTCCCATCCCCTTACCTTACCGCATGCCCAAGATCACCCCGCTCGCCTCGGTGCCAGCACTACGTCCCGAGGATGTCGTCGCCGCCTCAGTCCTTTGGCTTGAGCCAGGCGAGCTGCTTTGGATCGATGGCCGTCTCACTGCCGGGTCGGTGACACTGCGGCCCTACTACTTCGTCAACGAGTCGACCTCGGTGGCGGCGATCAAGGGCGCCTGGATTCCACTGGGTGCCGATGCACTCAGCGGCAGCGGCACCAAGTTTGATGTCGGCGTCAGGGCGGGGACGGCGAATGGACGATACACCACCCGGCGCACTAGCGCGTGGTGGATTCTCGTCGAAGAGGGCGGCGTCGGCCAAGCCTACGACTTCATTCATCTCAGCACTGATACGTCGGTGGGGAGCTAGCCATGACCACGGAACCGGGGGCGCAACCTGTAGTCCTCTTCGTCAATGGTGAGCCGGTGTCAACGCTGAATCCGCTTCCCGCCACGGGCGGCGGTGGCGGGGGAGGCGGCGGTGGCATCGTCGACCAGGGCGTCGGGTCGGGGTTGCCCACGCAACCATGGACGGTACGCGTCAGCAACGGGTCTGGATTCCTGGCGCCTCTCACTGACACCGAGCTACGTCGGCGCCGTCAACGCGGTGACTCAAAACGATGAATACTTCACTGGGCGGGAACTGCGACTGGCTCCCGGCGACACCCTGGCGGTAGCAATTCGCACAGCATCGTCAACGGCCACCATCGGCGTGACGGCAAACTGGCAAGAGGACTAGACGATGTGGCAGGCCCGGTGCGGGGGCGCATGCGGTGGGGCGTGCGGTAAAGAAGACCGTTGACATAAGGAAATGGCCGTGCTACACATAAAGCATGACCACCTTCACCTGGCACCCAGTCGACGGCGCCGCCGTCAAAGTCGAGCTTCACAAACACCCCGGCGCAGCGAATCAGAGTCGCGTCGTCCTCGTCGACAAGACGATCGGCTTCGTCTGGCAGCGTAGCGTCGCCGGATTCAAGACGGTGTGGAGCTATCGCCATGCCGAAGACACCCTCGGCATCGTGCGCGGAAGCTGTCGCGACCGTGACGAGGCTTTGTCGAGGCTGATGTTTGAAGCTCGCGATCGGGGCGTGCTAGGCGGGGCTGGCGCTGTCGAGGCGGCGAAGTGAGCGTTGAAGCTCACGGTAAAGTGGGCCGGCGGCTATCCAAATGAGCCCCTCCGCGAGACAGCGAGACAAGGTGTAGACGATGGCCACAGACTACAGCAAAGACTTCAACTTCATCACCGACCGCCTCGCGATCGGCTGCCTCGCCTCGCGGGCGACGCCTGGCTTCGTCGCCGTCGTCTCAGTTGTGACGGTGGAGGGACGACATCGAGGACGGCCATGGAGCGCCGACCTCGACTTCTACCTCGACGACGCGACGGCATTCATTGCCGACCACATCGCCAAAGGCTGTGTACTCGTCCACTGCGGCGCTGGCATCAGCCGATCGGCTGCCGTCGTCATCGCGTATCTGTGCCGCTACGCAGGCATGAGCTATGCTAAAGCGCTGACCTTCGTCAAGGCGAAGCGACCCCAAGTCGCCCCCGCCGACGTGTTCAAGGAGGCGATCGAGCGATGGCTTGGCCCCAACAAGCTGGCGACATCGGGGCTGAGACAGTGAGGCGGCGACAAGGCTCTTGACAAACGATACCCAAAGCGGTATCGTCCACCCATGGACTTCTTCCGCCTCGACGACGACCCACACAAGCTGCACGCCGATCTGGCACTGGGGTATAGTGTGACGAGATGACAAGAAAAGAAGTCCTGCTTTACCTACACACCCTGAAGTGGTTTCTTGCCGACCTCGGCTACACCTGCGCAGGCGACTACGAAGACGCCGAGATGAAGCTGTATGCCGATGGCATCACAGTCGCGCAGTGTCAGGAATACGCCGACATGATTTTGCAGCCTGGTCGTCACGGTCGCGTCACCCTCATCTTGCGACCGCCGACCGAAGCGCGTGCTCTGGTCGTGCTGCGGTGGCTGTTACGGAACGTGCTTGACTAGGCTACCCCCCGGCGTGATAGGGTCGGCTAGCGTAAAGGAGACACCATGAAAAACACCTACAGCTTCCAATACCAAGGCTTCCCCTGCCGCGTCGAGGAGTCCGCCGACGGCCAGTATCTCGACTTCAGCAGCGCCGACTTGTCGCTACACTTCAGTATCCCGGCAGCCGGGCTGACCCGCAATACAGCCACCTTCGTCGCCTTGTCGACGGCGTACTATCGAGGCACTGCCGACGCCTATGTGGCGGAGGCAGCGAGACGATGACGACGATACCAGACTACTTCCTCGACGAGTTGATATACAAGAACTATGAGAATCGACCGAGGACGACCTTCCGGCCCCAGCCTTGCCGAATCACCGCTCTGTATGCGGAACTGCTACACGTGACACTTGCTCAACATCGACCGGGGACTGTGAACGCGGCGTGTAGTCTTGATCCCTTCTCGATGATAGGGGATCAAGACGACATCCTTATAGCCGTTGCCATCTTGGTGTCACAAGGAAAGCTTGTCGTCGACAAACCCGTAGAAGCATACAGATGCCGGAAGACGTTGTCGTCGGTGATAGGGGGGTACTTCTATCCGCTTGATCCCATCGAGATCGTGTGGGTGGAGGATGTCACTAGCGATGCCTTTTGGCGGGCTTATCGTAAAGGTCTAGCGGTGACGAAAAGCTGGACAGCTTGCCATGAAGTCAAGGAAGCAGAGGAGCAGATGGGGATCTGGGAGGGTAAGCTCGCGGAGGCGAAAAACGCGCTAGCCGCTTGGAGACGTCGTCGTCAGGGTGCCGAGAAAGACCTTGCGTCACCGCCGCACCCGCATCTTGTCGATGCTTGCAACCCCAACCCTGAGAGCGACTCATGACAGCCAAGGTCTTCTTCACCTCCGATCTCCATTTTGGTCACGCGAACGTGATCAAATACTCTCAACGTCCTTTCTCGTCTACCGACGAGATGGACGCCATCTTGGTCCGCAACTGGAACGGTGTAGTTAGAGCTAGGGATACTGTATACGTCGTCGGCGATCTGGCCCTCAAGCGGACGGCCCAGTTGCTTGAACTCCTGCGTTCATTGCAAGGTCACAAGCATCTCATCTTCGGCAACCACGATAAGGCTCTCCGCAAAGAGCCAAAAGCTTTAGAACTTTTCGAGAGCGTGCAAGACCTCAAGACGGTCAAGATTCAAGATCCTGATGCGAAAGACGGCGTGCAGCGCATCGTGCTATGCCACTTCCCGATGCTGGTGTGGGATAAGTCGCACTATGGGGCATGGCACTTACACGGCCACTGTCACGGGACGCTTCCCGATGACCCGCACTCACTGAGGTTTGACGTCGGTGTTGATGCGTGGGAGACGGACGTAGTCAGAGTCGATCACGAAAAGCGAGAAGTCTTACGCTTCCGAGAGAAACAATACCGGCCTGTTGAATACAGCGAGGTCAAGGCGAAGATGTCGACGAAAACTTGGAAACCCCTTGATCACCATCAGGATCGCGAATGAGCCCAGGCATCATCTCGCCGTCTCACTATCAGCTCGCCATCTTCGACAGGGCACTGTCGTCTCGACACCCACTCGTCATCGAGGCCACTGCTGGGTCTGGAAAGACCGCGACACTGGTTGAGCTATGCCGCCAACTTGCGCCTCGTCGCTGTCTTGTCGTCGCCTTCAATAAGGCCGTCGCCGAGACGTTGACGACGAGGCTGCCGTCGAACGCGAAGGCGCGGACGCTGCACAGCTTCGGCTTGGCAGCTTGGCGACGGCAACGTCCCGATGTCGTCGTTAACCCGCGCAAGGTCGACATGCTCGTCGAGGCGGAGGTCAAGGCCGATCGGCTGCCGCCGAAGATGTCGTACAAAGTCTCACGTCTCGTCAAGCTGGCGCGGACGCACGGACTCGTCCCAAACGTGCCCGATGAACAGGGGCGATACTTAGGCGCATCGGCAACGGCCCCTCAGCCTCTCGCAGCGGCTTTCGGTACGTGGTCCATGGAAAGCATCGTGCCGGACACCATCGAGGCTTGGGGCGAGCTTAGCGCACGATTTGACGTGCTCGGGTCCACACCCATCGCCTCGCTGCTACCGCATTGTCGCCGCGTCCTCCACAGCTCCATCTTCTACGCACATGTCATCGACTACGACGACGTGCTCTACCTGCCTACACTGACTCAAAACCTACAGTGGCACGTTGACGCTGATGTCGTTCTCGTCGATGAGTTGCAAGATCTCGATCAGCTTCAACGCAAGCTCATCGTCAAGCTCGCCAAAGCCGGGGCGCAATTCGTTGGAGTCGGCGACAGCCGCCAGGCGATCTACAGCTTCCGTGGCGCGGGTAGCGCTGACGGCAAGACGGCGATTGAGCTGATCGCCGACGAGTTGTCGGCGACGAGGCTGCCGCTGTCGATTTGCTATCGCTGCCCGCGTCAGCACGTTGCTCTGGCTCGTTGGGTAGAGCCTCGTATCGAGCCGCGCCCCGATGCACCCGATGGCGTCCTGTTGCGTTATGGTGACGACGGGACGTTGTGCTGTGCTGCGCCGCACCTACACGACCTCGACTGCGATTGTCTGCGTGGCGGTGGCGAGGCGCCGTCGACTGAGCCTGCGCTCTATCAACCCGGTGATGTCATCATCTCGCGGCCAAAAGCGCCGCTCGTCAAGGTCGCCTACTGGCTGCTACGACACGGCGTCAAGGCGATGATCCTGGGGCGAGACATCGGGCAAGAGCTGCACAGCTACCTCGTCTCCCACGTCAAATACGGTGAAAGTGTGCAAGTGCCTCTACTCATCGAACGCATTCGCAAGTCGACAGCGAAGCTCATCGAGGCTGCCGCCCGCGCTGACGACGATGGCGAGGTCGAGGAGCTGTGTGATCGCCGGGACGTCCTCGTCGCGGTGCTGACGCAGTCAGGACGTGTCGACAAGGCGATCGTGGCGCTGAATGAGATTTTCGGTGCCGAGCGTCGTCTCGACGCCGTCTGCCTGTCGACGATTCACAAGTTCAAAGGCGGCGAGGCCGATCGTGTTTGGTGGCTGGACTACCACAAGCCTGACGCGGAGTCGCCTCGTCTCAAGCATGAGTGGCAGCGTCGCGAGGCCGAGAACCTGCGCTTCGTCGCCTCGACGAGGTCGCGTCACTTTCTGGGTCTTATCAAGTCGGCAGCGTTTTCGAGTTGACAAGACGACGGCGATCGGGCTATGGTTGGTTTTGCAAGCACGCTCAGAAAAAAAAGGAGACCTCATGACCATGAAACGTTTCATCACCGTCGGACTGCGGCGGTACAAGTCCGCTGCTATCACCTACACGACTCGCTGGGACTGGGACATGATGCGCAAAGTCCCTGGCATCGACCCGCGCAACACTCCGCAGGCAGCGGAGCGTCTCGTCGATATCGGCCTCGTCCCCGAGTTGACGTTCTACGTTGACCTCTTGCAGCCCGGCAGCGGCGACGGTGAGGAGCGCGAGCGTCATCGTGCCGCCGCCTACATTCGCGGCGTTGCCGACGCCCTGGGCCTGATTATCGTGCCGCTTGGCCGGAACGTGTACGAGGCATTCTGCGCTGTTGATCCGCGCATCCGTGGTCAACGTATCGGCCAGACCGACTGCGGGGTGTTGTGTATCCCCAACCCCCACAACAAGCTATCGGGGTGGTGGACTGATGACAACATCGCGATGATTCGCGATGAGGTCGAACGTCTCGTCGACAGTGACGACTACGTCGACGGCGTCGAGGTCGATGTTGTCGGCGACGCGATCCAGGATGGCGACGACGACAGCGACGACGGCAGCGACGACGGCGAGGAGGCGTAGAGTGGACGACAACGACAAGGTGATCGGCGTGTTGGTTGTTCTCATCGCCATCGCCCTGTTTGTTGTGGGGCTGATGAATGCCCTTGACAAGCAAGACGACTGCGCCGCTCGACAGTGCCCACCCAACCACACACCCACGCTCACCCGCGATGACTGTGTGTGCCTAATGAAAGCGAAGTAATCCCATGGCCCACACCTGGAAACCCTCGAAATCCGGTAAAACATGGACCTTACGTGTCGGTGAGTTCACGGCTTGGATGCAGCCCCTACTAGACGGCTCGACTCGGTTCATGATCTATCGCAAAAGCAGCGGCGTCATTCGGCAGGGCTATTCGAGCACCGCGCTAGATTGGCTGAGTGTGCAACGTCAACTCGGCGTCGCCATCGCAGTCGAAGCTGCCGTCACGCCCCAAGCCAAGCGGCCCGCCCTGCTCATCTCCATCCCCTTTGGACGATACAAGTACGTCGACTACTACCTTCGTCGCAAAGGCTACGTCGACAAGTTTCCTCGTCGACAAGGCGACGCCCCTCTCGTCCTCGGTGAGGCTGGCACTGCCGTTGTCGACGAGGTGGTGAGGCATCTGAAGTCGATTGCGCCTGGTGTGGTTGTGGTGTAGGTTTGGCGGTGGCCCGTCAAATTATCGTCGCTGTCAACAGCATTTTCCCCTTGCCGTCTCGTCGCTGTCTGGTCTACTCTGCCCGCGTCACTAACCACGACACCAACCACGACACTATTCACCGACGAGAAAGGCTAACCTTGTCAACACCCAACCCACTCTCAAACGAACTCACTTTCACCACAGCGGCGCGTGCCGCCCGCGTGCCCAAGATCGCGCTCAGCGGCGCCTCCGGCGCTGGCAAGACGCTGTCGGCGCTGATGCTGGCCGGAGGTCTAGTCGACGCGCCGATGCTGCCGGAGGCCCCGGCGACGGGTAAATGGAGCGACATCATCGTAGCCGACACTGAGAACGGCTCATCTCAGCTATACGCCGGACTCGCCTTCAACTACAAAAACTACCGTGGTGAAATCGCCACAGTCGAGATTGGCCCCTTCACGCACGTTGACTTCAAGCCGCCTTTCGAGTGGCGGCGATGGGTCAAGCTCATCGAGGAGGCGTCGAAGCGTGGCAAGTGCCTGATTCTCGACACCGTATCGGCAGAGTGGTCAGGGCAAGGCGGCATCCTCGACTTCGTCGGCAGCCTCGGTGGCCGCGCCAACGACTGGAAGTCGGGTAGTGCCGCACACCGCACCGTCCTCGACTCCATCCTGCGGGCACCGATTCCGATCATCGCTTTGCTGCGGGAGGATCAAAAGCATGAGATCGTCCGCGTGCCGAACGGTAGCGGTGGCGAGAAAGTGCAAGTCAACAAGCTGGGACTGAAGCCTCAGCAGCGAGAAGGCTTCGAGTATGAAGTCGACTTGGCGTTGACGATTGATCATGCGACGAAAGTGGCGCAAGTCGGCACCGGCAAAGACCGCACCGGCCTCTTCACCGCGAAGCAGCCCGAGCCGATCACCCCTGACATGGGACGTCTCATCGCTGCCTGGGCGCGGGGTGGTGATGAGCCGGTAGGGTCGCGTGGCTGGGTCGCCCGCCGTTGCGGCATGCTGCAAGCCGTCAAGACCGAGGCCGAGTTACTGACTGTATGGGAGGATACGCGACATCTTGGTGCCGGTCTACTGACCACCGAGGCCCACGCACAACTCAAGGCTGTCGGGCAGGCCGCGAAAGAAAAACTGACGAAGGGCTCAGCTCCAAGCTTGACGCCGAAGGCTTGATATGGCATACACGGCAGCGTCACTGAAACGCTCGCTGAAACGACAACGAGACAACTCGACAACAACAACACCTAGACGGCAACGAGACAAGGAACCGAATACATGACCCAAAAGATCGCTTTCACCCCCGCAGACGGCCAGATCACCAAGCTCCCCGAGGAGCCGACCATGCTCGACACGAATGACGTAGGTTTCGCTACCTACGCCAAGGGCGACAAGTCCCGCAGCGGCGATCCTGTCGACGCGGTGCTGCTCGACATCGACGCTTTCGGGAACGGCAAGGGCGTCGTCGTCGTCCGACTGCTGTTTGGCATCGTCAGCGGCAAGAGCTATGATGGCATCGATGTCGCCGGGCGCACCATCGCTGGTGACAAGAATCTGAGCGAGGCTGCCGCGCAGTACGCGATCAACGACCTGGCGATCATGGGTCTCGTCAACACCACTGACGTCGACCCCGAAGTCGGCCTCGTCAACAAGCTCTGTGACACTGCCGAGAAGGAGAAGTTCCTCTGCACCAAGATGTTCCGCGTCAGCGTCGAGGAGTCGACGTTCAAAGGGGAGCTTCAGCGCCGTGTCAGCAGCATCACTCAGCCCGCCGCCAAGCTGTCAAAAACCGACTTGCTTAGCAAGCTGAAGGGCAACCTGGGCGCGGCCATTGCCAAGGCGAAGGCGGGCAACAAGCCCGGCGAGAAGCTGCCGACTTCGCCGCCGCCTGCGAATCAGCGTCCCGCCGCTGGCGACCCGTTCGCGGTGTCCGCCCCCGGCTTCGTCGCCGACCCTGGCGCTGGCGATCTCGGCTCGCTGTAGCTTCGGAGGCGCCGCAAGGCGCCCCTCGCTCTCTAAGAGGATTGAAACATGCGCTTAGTCTGCTTAGACTTCGAGACGACCGACCTCGACATCTCGATCGCACGCATCGTCGAGGTCGGCGTCGTCTCGCTGTCAGGCATAAGCCAGCGCCCCGCAACACCCACATTCACCACACTTATCGACACATTCGCCGACCCCGGCATCATCATCCCGCCGTCAGCGTCCCGAGTACACGGCATCAACGATGCGAATGCGACGATGGCGCCGCCTACACGGGACGTGCTTGTGAGGCTGCTGCGCATTCTTAAAGACTTCGATGCCGTTGTTGGCTTCAACATCGACGACTATGACTGGCGTGTCTTGGCGGCAGAGTGTCGCCGCTGGGGCCTCGCTGCCGAGTTCGTGGCTTTACACAGCCGCCTCGTCATCATCGACGTGATGCGACTGCTGCCTCGACGACGAAGCCTTGTCGCTATGGCCGGGTCACTGTTTGGTGACGAGGGCCGCTTTGACGCTCATAGCGCCGTCGCTGACGCGGTGATGACGGGACGTGTGTTGGCGAGGTTGATTGATGACGGCGCGGTGGTGTTATAGACGCTTGACACGGTTAGTCTTCTGATCTAGTATCGAGTTCATGTGGGACACAATCGAAGCGGCCCGGCTAAGAAAACAAGGTCTTACGCAAGAGCAGATCGGTTTCGTGCTGGGCCGCATCGCTGAACATCGCATGGCTGCTGATCACGAAGGCTTTAAGAGAGGTTTCGAGAGCGGATCTAAAGAAAGATCAGCTTACGACACCCGACTCGTCGGTGACGTGGGCATGCGCTAGCCGATGAAGAAGCTCAGTAATCAGCTCTCCTTTGAGTCACTCCTCGAAGAGGACGTCCCGCTCAAGCCCCACATCGTCATGTGGGGCGATCCTCGATGGGATGCCGCCCTCGTCGAGATGTCGACGGCGCCGCATGTAGGCATCGACATCGAGTTCTGGGCTGACGCTGACGGCGATCCGGCTGTTGCTGGGGAAGCCGAGGGTGGCGACGGCGGCGACCCGGATGACGACCCTCTCCACAGCGACGAGGAAGACCCTGCGAACACGATCATTCGTCTCGTCCAGGTCGCCTTGCCGTCGGGTCTTTGCGTCGTCGCTGACTTCGGCGGCATTGCCGACGACAGGTCGGCGTTGCGGCGGCGATTTGGCGACGAGGGCGCTGTAGACACTTTCTACTTCGACGGTGTCAAAACCCCCGTCCCGCGCTACACCCCTGGAAGCTTCCTCGCCGTCCTCCGCGACCTCTGCGAGTCGACGACGAGGCAGAAGCGACTACAGAACGCCAAGGGCGACGCTCTGAGGCTGCGGCACGCCTTCGGCATTCGTACGCGCTGCATTCGCTGCACTATGCTTGCCTCGCAGCTCTACTGGGCCGGTGTGCGCGGTCTTCGTCACGGTCTCGGCTTCCTATCGGAACGTGCCGTCGCCGCCGGGGCCGTCGGCGTCTGGGCGGTGTCGAAGCGGCTACAGCAGTCGGAGTGGCGCTGGCATCTAAGCAACACCCAGATCAACTACGCCGCCGACGACGCCTTACTGATGTCGCCGCTTTGGGAGTGGCTGGCCTCGCGACTCCGCGCCGCCGGGATGACGGCGACGGCAATGGCCGAGATGAACGCAATTGCGCCTTTCGTCGAGTTTGAGTTCCACGGGATGCCGGTCAACCCGGCGATGCTTGAGGATCACCTGACGCTTTGGCGACGAGGTCGCGAGGAGGCGATCAAGCCCTTCACCGCCCGCTACCCCGGCGTCGACCCGTCGAGGACGCAGGTTGTCGCTGTCGCGATGACGCAGGATAGCTGCTACGGAGGCCACAAGTTCTACGAGCTAGACTACGCTAAGCCGCGCCGTAACCCTGTGTGGATTCACGGCGAGCGCTTCGACTCCGCCTTCTTGTCAGCGACGGGACGATACAGCGAGCCTAGCGACCACAGTGTCAGCGAGGCCGTCTTGTCGCGGTGGTCGTCGCTACCGTGGGTGTCGGCGCTGCTTGACTGGCGCAGCCTTGGCGTCGTCATCAAGTGGATGGAGAACGTACAACGCCGGGTACGTTCCGATGGTCGCGTCCGTGGCGAGTATGCGCAGATCGCAGGCGGTGAGAGTCGCGCTGGCGATGATAGCGGCCTCGGCGCGGGCATGGGTCGCAGCGCCGCGAGAAGCCCCAGCCTGCAACAGTCGGCAAACCCTCAACCTAAGCTCTCAGCGATCATCCACGCCGCCGCCAGATTCTCGGGGAAGCCGGTGTCGTACTCGCCTCGTCTCCCCTTCGTTGCCCACGATGCCAACGCGGCGGCGTATTTGCGATGGGCTTCGGCACGTCTGCGAGGCGAGGCTGTCGAGCCTTTGGCGCAGCGGGCGCCAAAGACGGCAGGGTGGCTAGACGACGAGGGAGCTGAGACTGCGCCCGTCACCATCTTGTCGTCACCCTCAGCAGCCCCGGCCAGGGCTGCGTGGTATGACCGTCTCGCCGTCGAGTGGGAGACGAATCCGCGAGGCTTCGGCGTCGCCGACTTCTCGCAGGCTCACATGCGCATCGCGGCGCAAGCTAGCCAAGACCCGCAGCTTTGCGAAGACTTCCGCCTTGACCGGGACGCTCACCTCAAGCTGGCCTATGACTTCGGCAAGGCGACGGGGCGGATCGAGCTTGACGTCCCGATCGAGACGTTCTTCGGCTGGTACAGCAAGGGCCACCCGAAGCAACCGTTCGTCAAGGAACTGCGGCAGCCTGCCAAAACTGGCAACTACACTAAGCTCAACCTCGGCAGCGTCGCCCGCCTCAAAGGCGCTGGCGACACCGCGAAGCCGCCGGTAGTCCTCGAAACCTCCGCTTGGCAACTCATCAGTGACGCCTGGTTGTCTAGGTATTCGACGCTGGCGCAGTTTCAGCGGCACGTCGTCGACAAGGCCAACGCCTACGACGTCGTCATCGCCGGCGAACACTACGGCATCGGCTGGTCATTGCGTACTGGGCGACGGCTCTATCTGCGCAAGCACAGCGATCGCTTCAGCCGGGGCGAGCCGCGATATTGCCTCGACTGCGGCAAGACGCATGGACGGCTCACGGTCAAGGCCACCGACGCAGTCGCCTTTACGTGGCTGTCGACGGAGGCCGACGCGATCAAGTGGGCGCTGGGGCGCATCCTCGACGAGTTTGACGCCCACGATGCCTACTGGATGGCTCGGGGGTTACGTCCCGTTGCTGACGTGTGGGACGCGCATATGTGTTCGATGGCCCACGATGAGCTTGATTTCACGGCGCGGAAGGCGAAGATGGTCGCAGCGGCGGGGTGTGTGCGGAAGTGGTTCAATGAGGGGCTGCGATGGTCCGGCGTCGTCGACATCCCCGTCGAGGGCGGCGCGGCAAAGGACGCGGATTTGGTTGTTGCGTGCTGGGCTGACAAGTGATAGGTTCTGATTAGGAGGTAAGCAGGTATGAGAGAGTCCCCCCGACGAGCCCTCATTGATTGGTCACGTCTTGGCCGGGCCGTCAATTTCTACAAGGGTTTTGGTTTTCAGCAGATCGAAACACCTTGGCGAATTACACAAGCTGTTTATGACGCCACGGCACCTCAGACGGCGACCCCGTTTCGCTGTCGTCTTGATGGCGATCGTCCCGACATCCTCGTCGGCAGTGCCGAGCAGGGGCTGCTTGAGGTGATGTGGAGTCTGCGGCGAGGCAACTACCTGTCGGTGTCGCCTTGCTTTCGAGACAATGAGGTCGATGAGACGCACTTCAGTGATTTCATGAAGGTCGAGCTGTGTGTGGTTGATCCCTCATCGGATGCCCACGAATGGTTGGGCGTATTAGCGACGGGCTTCGCGAAGAGTGAGGCTGCCCGACCAGAAAGAGTGCCCACTGACAGTGGTTTTGATTTGTATTGCGGCGGCATCGAGATCGGAAGTTACGGTATCCGATCGGCATCTATAGATGGTCGAACCTTTACTTGGGCTTATGGCACGGGTCTTGCAGAGCCGCGTTTTTCACAGGCAGTTCAGCGAAGGAGTACCTAATGCTACCCATCACACAACATCAGGATGGTTTCCTCAAGGTGGCGCTGCCTAGCGGTAGCCGTCTTCACGTCTGGGCGCCTTGGAATCCGCCGACAACACCAGCGGCACCTCACGATCATCCTTTCGGATTCGTATCTGTTGTCATCGCGGGCGAGATGCAGAACGTGATTCTACGACCTGAGCAAGATCTTCACGGGACGTACCAAGAATGCTTGTCGGCCTGTGTGAGCAGTTTTGAGTCGCAACCGATCCCAGAGGCTACTAGCCGATGGGTACGTTTTGTCGAGGAGCAGATTCAGACGGTGCGACGAGGGGAATTTTACAGGATGGCGCCGTGGACGATTCACCGAGCCGACGCCGTCTTCGCGATGACGATCTTTCGCAAAACTCATCAAGTGCCGGGACATGCCCGTGTCTATGTCCGGGAAGCACCGAGTACATGGACGCCGCCGGACGAGTCACTGTTGCAGGGTTGCCTGGAAAGAGCGTTGACTGCTGCGCGACTGTCTACGGATGATATTCTGGCCATGGATCAGGAGTTTGTAGGCACCGGAGAGGCTGCTTTTGAGGCGCTGTCTCTCGCCGACAACCCTGGCTACCATCTCCGCACCGTCCCCAAAGCACCTTTCGGCACTGCCGACAAGGTTCTCGAAGAGGCGTTGGAGCTGGTTGATGCCTACAGGCAGGGCGCAAAAGTCATGGCCTTGTGTGAGTGCGCCGACATTGTAGGGGCCGTCCAGGCGTACCTGGATCACGAGGGCGGCAACTTCGATGACATCCGTCGAATGGCTGCCATCACCAGTCGTGCTTTCGCGTCAGGTCGTCGCCGCTGACATCTCGCCTCGCCATCTCGTCTTCGCTTTCTCGTTGACATCTCGCCGTCTCGATGCTAGCTTCACTGGATAGGAGTCAGCATGCAGCCAATCACCGTCAGCATCACCACCTTCGGCATCGAATACGATCGCAGCTTCGCCGCCTCGTCGATACCAGCGTCGTTGCAAGAACAGCTTGACGAGGTCGAGTCGGCGTTGGAGTACGAGACGCGGTGGCCGGCATCCATCAGGCTGTCGCCTCGCGACCTCATCGCCACCCAAGCCGAGCTAGACTTCAAGCGCCTGACTGAGCTTGTTAACGAGCCGTCGGCGAAGCCCGTCTTGGTGGTTAAGTTGCCGAGTGGCTGGCTCAGTCCCGCTTTCGCCTACAACTACTACATCCTCGACGGCCATCACCGCGTAGCCTCGGCGAGACTTCGAGGAGTCGACGTCGAGGCGGTGGTCGTAGGCTAGGCGACGAGGCGACGAGACAAGGAGACGAGGAAACACCCAATGCTTTACACGATGGTAGACCTAGAGACGATGGGCAATGGCACCGATGCGGCGATCTGCTCAATCGGCGCCGTCAAGTTTGACCCCGACACCGATTCGTCGACGGATGCGGAGTTTTACGCACACGTGAACCTACAATCGGCGCAAGACAACGGCGGCAGAATCGACGCGGCGACGGTGCTGTGGTGGATGGCGCAGTCGGCCCAGGCGACGGCGGCGATCACGCGACAAGACGACGCCGTTCATATTCACGATGCGCTGATTCGCTTTGCTACTTTTTATCAAGGCAGTGACGGCATCTGGGCGGCGCCAGCAGTGTTTGACGTGCCGATCCTTGAAAGCGCCTTCAAGCGCATGAGTACTGACGCACCATGGAACTTTCGACAGGTCCACTGCTGGTCGACGGTGCGTCGTCTTCTCAACATCCCGAAGGTGCCGAACGCCGAGAAACATCACGCCCTCGCTGACGCACGCGCTCAGGTGGTCGCGTTTCGGCAGGGGTGGCATATGCTGAAAGTCAGCCACCTGCTTTCCCCTTGACGTCGTCTCGTCATCGTGCTATCCACAAAGCATGAAATTGTACTTTGTGGGCGCACACTCGACGGGCAAGACCACACTCGCCCGCTACACCTCGACTACATACAAGCTCCCTTTGATCGCCGAGACGGCCCGCACCGAGCTGGCCAAAATCGAACGGCGTTTCGACGACCTCCGCGTCGATGTGGCGGCGACGACGAGTTATCAGCTCACTGTCTTCCACGCACAGCTTCATGCCGAGCACGGACTCGTCCGCTTCGTCAGCGACCGTGCCTTCTTCGACAACCTCGCGTACCTCGCCAGCCACGGCAGCGGGCTGCGTACGGTGCTGCAATCGAAGCCGTGCCGCGATGCGGCGGCGAGGATGCGTCGAGAGATCGACGACGGGACGTGCCGTGTGTTCTTTGTGCGACCACACGCTGCACTGCTCAAAGCAGACGGCTTCCGCGCTGAAGGCGATCTGAACACGGCTGACGTGTTCCGCATCGACGGCATGGTCGGCTTCATGCTTGAGCTGTGGGACCTTCGGTACGTCCCGATCGAGGGCTGCGCGATGCGTGAACGTCAACGTCTTGTCGACGAGACGGTGTCGAGGATGTCGGGGGTGAGGCGATGACGTTGACGCGATGATGTTGACGCGACGACGAGTCGAGAACGCATCGATAATAAGAGGTAAACGATGAGACACATTCGCCTTTTCTTCCTCCGCACCTTCCACTTCTATCAGTGTGGCAACACCCAGTGCGTCCTCTGCTACCCGTAACCCAAGGCATACACCATGAAAGAACTCGACATCATCTTCTCGTCGCTGTCTCGTCGTCTCGGCATTGCCGACGACTCGGCGGAAGCGATGGCACTCGATGTAGCCAAGCTCGAAGTCTTAGGGCTTCTGATGCGTCTCCAGGCATCACCCAACGCACGTCCCGACAGCATCGTCAAGGTGCGGCGCGGAGGCGGCGATGGCGGCAATTAGTCGAGGTAAAGAGGCTGCCTCAGCGGACGGCGGCAACGTCGCCATCACTGCCGCCGTCGTCGTGTCGACTCTGCGTGAGGAGGCGGAACGTCTTCAGTGTCTCGCCGTAGCCCAAATGGCAATAAGGGAATCGTGCGCAGAACGGCTTCAGACGTGCCCTGAGCTGCGAGACGATGTCCGTATCGCGGACGCACGAAAAGGCGCCTACGAAGCGGCTGCGTTGCGATTGCAGGGCATCGTTGAGGCAGTGCTTGGACGGGCTGGGGCTGGGGCTGGCGTGGCTACGACCGCCGTCTCATCATCGCCGCCCAAGCCCTTGCCGTCAGCACCTCGCCATCCTCTCATCGTCATCTCGCTGTCGCCGCTTCAGCCGCCGCGCAAGCGATACGAGGCGCTAGCGCAGCTTGCCCACACTCAAGAGAACGTCCCGGTCGACGACGAGACGATGACGGCGCTGCGACAGGCGTATCGGGACGTGTGTGGCAAGCTTCCTGATGCTGGCGCTGTCGCCGCTGTTGAGCCATTGCGAGGGGTGCCTGAGCTTGACGCCTGGGTGCTGGCGGCTACGGGTGATCAGTCGCATATCGCAGCCGCTGCCACCCAGCGTCTCCTCGCCGCCATCGACTCGAAGTCGTGGCCGCAGTCCCAGCAAGCCATCGTCGAGGCAGCGGTGTCAGAGATTCGACGACTCGGCAGTGACGCGGCGGTGAGGGTGATGCTGCGGCTGTAGGGTGATGGTGAGGCTGTGACGAGGCTACATATCGTGGCCGACGAGGCGCATGTTACAACCAGAAGCCTTCAGGGTAGACTGTCAGTTGGACAGCAGCATTGCTCACCTGATAGGAGAGCGTACCACCTGCTGCCGAAATGTCGATCCAACCTTGCGCATGAGTTTCAACAGTACCATCGTCGATCAGTCGAGTCTTGATATAGCCTCCCTCGATGATGTCTGCGTATCGACTGGCAGCCGTAGCATTGATTTGCGCCCGATACGCGATGCGGGTAGCTTGAGCGGGGTAGCTGACTCCGAGAGGGATCGCCACCACCAGAAGGCTACTACCCGCATTGAGAATCGGCTGGCTCGTGCTGATGCTAAACTTCAGATCGGTCTGAGAGTAGGCTACAAGGGAGCCACCTGGACCAGTATCGAAAGTGGAGACGAAAAAATAGGCTGTGTTTCCGGCCATATACCGGAAATTTGCATCGGGGCCGGTCGTCGAAGCTGTAAAATCGAGGACTCCCGCGTTGTCGTAAGCATAGATCCAGTACCGCGTAGATACCGCGAGAGCACCACCAGCGAGAGTCGTTGGATTCACCGCCGTAGAGACAGTGTGGGCATACGCCTTCCAAGTGCCTCCTGTCTGGAGTACGACAGCGCCGAGGGGGTAAATCGTCATCGTTGTCGAGTTCTGGCCAACTACACGTCGTCTCATCCCGCCCCCGTACGTCAACAGCCTGAAGGCCTCAGTGTCGTCCACCAAGGGAGTGACAAATTGTGTCAGCGACGCTGAGTTGGCTATCTCGCCATCGTTCGGCGCGGGTAGGGTGGTGACGATGCTGGGGATCGTATTAGGGACAATGTTCGTGGGCATGCGGTAAGGTAGGTCAGACCATAGCTTTCTACCGATCTACATCCGAAAACCAAGAGGCTCAACAGTGAGTTGCACCTCCGAACTGCTCACACGATAGGATAGCGTCCCGCCCGACAGCGAGACATTGGCGAAGCCTTGTGCATACGTCCCGCTAACACCATCGTCTTTCAGACGGGTACGCACATAACCACCCTCGATGATGTCTGCGTAGTTCCCCGACGATGAAGCGTTGATATAGGCGCTGTAGTAGACCCGGTGCGCTTGAGGTGGGTACATGGTTCCGAATGCAATCGGAGCTGTCACCGTCTCGCTGCCACTGTTAAGGATTGGCTGATTCGTTGACAGAGTGAACTCCTCGTCGACTTGCTCAAAAGCCACAAGATTGCCACCCGCGTCCGTCGAGAAAGTAGAGAGAAACCACCTCGTATTGTCACCCATCTTGAACAGCAACCCCTCCTCTGGTCCCGTCGTCGACACCTCGAAGGCGATCGCCCCAGCGTCGTCGATGGCGTAGAGCCAGTATCGCGTCGACGCCATCAGACCGCCGGTCATCGCCGTCGGATCGAGAACGGTCGTCGTCAGGTGGTTGTACTCTTTCCAGACGCCAGCAGATTGCAGCGTCACCGTCCCGATCGGATAGACGGGCATCGTCGTCGAGTTGCGTCCGATGACGCGACGATGCGTCTCCATCGACGGGACGTTGCCGCCACAGGCTGTGATTAGAAGTGCTGCGATGAGTCCAAGCTTTAGCTTCATGGTGACTGGTGTTCTCCTCAAAAGAGAACTTACTGCGATCGGCTAGGCTTGTTCAAGGTGGGTAATGCGGTATTTTGTTGACGCGGTATGGGGGATGTGCATAGGCTGCGAGGCGATGAGGCTACGGCGACGCCGCCTTGTCGTCTTTGCGAAATTTCTCTGCGAAAGCTTTCTGTTGCTCCTCAGACCAGGGCGGACATTTCTCCGCCAACACGCCGACCATGAGGTCGAAAGGTCGTCGCATCGGCGCTGTCGCATCCCAGTGCTCTCGTTGCTCTTTGAACACAGCAGCCCGCTGCACTTTCACGAGGCTGTAGGGACAAGGTCCACCATTTGCCCACAAGATAAAAGCTGAGGGGTCTGGATGACAAGCTGCGTCGTAAGCCATCAGATCCCGACACAGCGACGACGAGACGGTGCCCCAAATCGCTAGCAACATCATGGTAGGACTTGGCAGGTCCGCGCCGCGCAGGTCCGCGCCGCGCAGGTCCGCGCCGCTCAGGTCCGCGCCGCTCAGGTCCGCGTAGCGCAGGTTCGCGCCGCTCAGGTCCGCGCCGCTCAGGTCCGCACCGCTCAGGTCCGCGTAGCGCAGGTTCGCGCCGCTCAGGTCCGCGTAGCGCAGGTTCGCGCCGCTCAGGTCCGCGTAGCGCAGGTCCGCGCCGCTCAGGTCCGCGCCGCTCAGGTCCGCGTAGCGCAGGTTC